>Ga0137302_10501_pt1 | contig 17628 bp, 10 predicted proteins | sample Ramsor2O_GlcNAcB_FD_97184 | JGI IMG/M metagenome (GOLD analysis project Ga0137302, IMG submission 97184) | Mouse cecal microbial communities from Vienna, Austria - N-Acetylglucosamine amended with D2O_GlcNAcB | ecosystem: Host-associated > Mammals > Digestive system > Large intestine > Cecum... | reverse complement strand
TTCACAGGAGACGAGAAATCCTGGAATGATTTTTGAATAAGGCATGTGGTTGTTTTAAATATTAAAACTTGTTGAAATGTTAAGGAAGAGGAGGTCGAGTCCAGTGGACACAGTTTCTATAGAGTCAGTTCAATATGGTTGTGGTATGACAGTTGTTTCCTGCGAGAAAGACCTTTATCACATATAAAATTCCAAAGGAATCGGGTAGACGTTAGATAATCGGAGAGATGATAGGTTGGAATTTATGGATAAAGAAAATAAATTGTCACCATATTGAAGGAATTACCACATAGTAGTTCAAAGGTTTTTAACAACTGTGTGAAGAAACAGTTATTAAAAAATATCAGTAGTCTATATAATCAACGAAGATATATTTATAGATCAGATTAAAATCAGATATTATTTATAAGAATTTCTATTCTAATAAACCAATCGATTTATAATAGGATTATTTATATATTTAGAGAACTTATATAAACGAACGTATAGGAGATAAATATTTGCGAAAGATATAGTCGAAAGCTTTGAGTGAATAATTTCATATATTTAAATTATTTTTAAATATATCTCAAATAGAGATGCAGGAAATTAAGAAGATGAACCTCCGATTACATAAAAAGTAAATTACAATTAAATAATGATAAAAGTTACCAATAGCCGTTATCCCTATGATAGCGGCTATTTTTTGTGAAAATATAATGAAATCACGGTTTTGGTTTTGACAACGAAAATCAGGTATGGTACACTTAATGCAATTATGTAGAAAACTATGCAGACCCAAACTAAGAGGTGAATAAGTTGGATAAATTTGAATATAATGCCAAGCTGGAAGAAATAACCAGACTGGCTGAACAGGAAGAATATGATGAAGCAGCTAAAATAGCAGACTCCATTGAATGGAAACGTGTCAGAAATGTACGTACCTTATGCATGATTAGCGAAATATATGAAGCAAACGGACAACTGGATGACAGCAAGCAGATCCTGCTGCGTGCCTACCGCCGATCTCCTATGGTGAGAAGTATCCTTTATCGGTTGACCGAAGTTGCAATCAAAATGCGTGAGTTTGACGAAGCAGTTGAATTCTATACGGAATTTGTAAATGCGGCACCCAATGATAACAGTAAATATGTTTTAAAATATAAACTATATAAAGGCAGAGGATCTTCTCTGGAGGAACAGATTGAGATTCTGGAAGAGTACAAACATAAGGAATACACGGAACAGTGGGCATATGAACTGGCAAAATTGTACCACAAAGCCGGATTGGTTGAAAAATGTATTGAAGAATGTGACGATATAACTCTTTGGTTCCACAATGGAAAGTATGTGGTAAAGGCTCTGGAACTTAAGCGGAATTATGTCCCGCTTACACCGGAACAGCAGACCATCTATGACAATCCAAGTGGAATTGTTGATATAAAAACAAAAGAAGAAACAGTGACAAAAGCAGTTCCTAAATTAGAAAAGGAAATTCTGAAAGGAATGCCTGAGACGGAAGAAGAAGCCCTGGCAGCCAATATTATTGCTGCTACGGAGCGGGAGATTGCAGCATCGGTTGCGATGCATAAGCAGGAATCGGAAAGCTATGGCAGAGACGACAGTTATGCTGATGAGGAAGAGATGATTCGCCAGTATACGCCTGTGAAAGAAGCTCTCCAGGAAGAAAATATAGGAAAAGCAGAGTCAATTCCGGTCCTTCCGGCATATAATACAGCAGATTTGCAAATGGAGCTGGCTAAAAATATGCGAGAAATTTTATCAGGAATCAAGAAGCCTAAAGATGAAGACGATATGAACCCTGCTACCGTTATCGGGGATACCTCCGGTGAAGAAGCTGCAGAAATGGAAGCAGAAGAAGCGGTTTATGCCGATAATCAGGAGTTCAGAGGGATTTCTATCGATGATGTACTTACTTCTATGAGTGGTGTGGAAGATGAGGATGAAGCAGATGAGGACGAATCCATGGTAGATGGGTATGACGAGGAAGATGCTGAAGATCTGGATGATTCAAATTCGGTAGAATATTATGATGAAGATTCGGATGGAGAAGCGTATGAAGAGTCTGATGAATACGATGATTCGGAAGATGCAATGGATGAAGAGGATTATGATGGAGAGCCGGATGGGGATGATCTGGATGCAGACGAAGAACCGTTAGATGATGAGCTGCCGGAATATGATGCTGATTTGGAATATGATCCGGACGAAGACGATGACAGAGATGAAGATACTGTAGATGCGGACGAAGTCGGGGAAGAATTCGAATACGAAGAGAATGCGGATGAAGACGCAGAAGATTATGAGTATGAATATGAGGAAGAACCGGAAGAGGTAGTCGAATACGAATATGATACGGATGATGAAGGCATAGAATACCAGGATGCAGATGAGCAGGAAGAAGAGTCGGATGCCCTGGATGAAACAGATATGACAGATGAGCAGGAAATGCCGGATGTTGTGCAGATGCCGAATGAAATACAGATGCCGGACGAAGTGCAGATGCCGGATGAGATCCAAATGCCGGAAGCAGATGATCCGGGGGCAACGATTGACCTGTCGGCAGCCATTGAGGCAGCGGCAAATACATCTCATCTTCATTCTGATATGACAGTGAAAGACCAGATGTTAAATGATGTGGAAGAAAGCGTACATAGAGTTGCATCCGATCCGATGTATCACCCTGCACCGGAACTGAATGCGCATGTACCTATGACGCTTACAGAGTCACAGAAGACGACACTTGGATTTTTTGCCAGAATAAAGGGGCTGGATGCACAGCTTGCCCATGCTATTTCAAAAATCAGGGAAGGTAACTTCGGGTCAGGTAATTCCAAGATCGGAAATGTTGTCATAACAGGAGATGCAGGAAGCGGCAGAACGACTCTTGGTATTAACCTGGCCAAGGTAATCAGCCAGGAGAAGAGGCAGAGTTCAGCGAAGGTAGCTAAGATCTATGCGGAAGACTTTAATAAAAAGGATATTCCGGCGACCATATCCAAGATTGCGGGCGGTACACTGATTATTGAAGAAGCCGGAGATCTGGATGAAAATGCAGTTGAGATGCTGGCAAAGGCAATGGAATTTAAGACGGATGGACTGATAGTGATTCTGGAAGACGAGAAGAGCTATGTACGGGATCTTCTTGCACGTTATCCGGATCTGGCATGCAAATTTAATGTGAACATTACCATACCGATCTTTACCAATGATGAGTTGGTTTACTTCGGAAAAACTTATGCTAACGATAAGGATTACCATATTGAAGAACCTGCTGTGGGGCTTCTGTATGACCGGATTGGTGAGATCCAGTCTCCTGATCATGCGGTTACGGTTGCAGATGTGAAGGATATTGTAGACCGGGCAATGAAACGCGTTGACCGCATCGGTATGAGAAAATTGTTCTCAAGCCTGTCAGGGAAGCGGTTTGATGAAGAAGACAGAGTTCTGCTCTGCGAGAAAGATTTCAGATAGATACTATTTAGGATATATTTAGATAGATACTATACAGATAGATACTATTCAGTAGATCATTCTGAGTACGTAGATTGTTACAATGAAGTATATTAAAAAAAGGGATCATAATAAATCATCTGCGAAAAGGAGTTTCTGAAGAGAAGCTCCTTTTTGTTGACATTTTGTATACCGAACGGTATAATAATAGCAGAAGGAGAATTTCAATGGATAATAAACAGTTGATTATGGAAGCTGCACTGGAGTTATTTTACCATAAGGGATATGATGCAGTGGGAATACAGGAGATTGTAGAGAAAGCCGGGATCACAAAACCCACGCTATATTATTATTTTGGAAGTAAATATGGGCTGCTGGAAAGCCTTCTGAATACGCAGTTTGAAGAATTCAGGACACGGCTGGCTAATGCGGCTGAGTATAAAGGGGATCTCCCCATGACGCTTTATCATTTGGCTGGTGCATTTATTGATTATGCAATATCTCATAAGAAAACCTATATGTTAATGATGGCTCTGTTCTATTCGGCGAAGGATAACGATGCTTATCGTGCGGTTCAGCCGCTGGTGAGTAAGTTTTATCACATTATTATAGGTGTGTTTGAGCAGGCGGAAGGGCAGCTGGGTAATATGCGGGGACGCCAGAGGCAGTTTGCCATTGGTTTTATAGGAATATTAAGCCATTATATTTTAGTGGTATGTGATCAGACAGAAATGGAAATCATTGTTAGTGATGACACCAAGCGTAGCCTGGTGCATCAGTTTATGTATGGAATATATTCGTAAAGGAGATTGATAGAAATGAATAAATGGTATGAAGAGGCAGTATTTTATCACATGTATCCCCTGGGAATGACAGGGGCACCAAAAGAGAACAGAGAAAATAAAACAATTCACAGATTTCAGGAATTATTTCCCTGGCTGGCGCATATAAAAGAAATTGGGTGTACTGCAATTTATATAGGGCCGTTATTTGAATCTACCACACATGGTTACGATACGAAGGATTATAAAGTAGTCGACAGGCGCCTTGGTGACAACGAAGATTTTAAGAAGTTTGTGGAGATGGCCCATGGAGAAGGCATCAAGGTGATTGTCGACGGGGTATTTAATCATACGGGAAGAGAATTTTTTGCTTTTCAGGATATTAAACAGAACAGGGAAAATTCTCCTTACCGCAACTGGTATAAAGGAATTAATTTTGGGTGGAATACGCCATATAATGACGGTTTTGGTTATGAGGCATGGAGAAATTGTTTTGAATTGGTTAATTTAAATCAGTCGGAACGTGCAGTAAGGGATTATTTACTGGATGTAATCCGTTTCTGGATTCAGGAGTTTGATATCGACGGAATCCGTCTGGACTGTGCAGACTGCCTGGATTTTGATTTTATGAAAGAGATGCGCCGGGTAACGGAGTCTGAAAAAGAAGATTTCTGGCTGATGGGTGAAGTCATCCATGGGGATTACGCAAAATGGGCAAATGATGAAGTGCTTCACGCGGTTACCAACTATGAACTTCACAAGGGGCTTTATTCCGGTCATAATGACCATAATTACTTTGAGATTGCCCATACGGTGAAGCGTGAGTTTGATGAAAACGGCGGGATCTATAAGGGAAGAACGTTGTATTCCTTTGTAGACAATCATGATGTGGACCGCATTATGAGCAAGCTGACTAATAAGGATCATGTCGATCCGGTTTATACGCTGCTCTATACCCTTCCGGGAATTCCATCTATCTATTACGGTTCGGAATGGGGCGTTGAAGGAAAGAAGGAAGGCGGAAATGATGATCCGCTGAGACCGCATCTGATTTTGGAAGAATGTGAAAAAAATAATCAGCATCCTGAGATTATCCGGCATTTAAAGGAGCTTGGAGATATCCGCAAAGGAAACCAGGCACTTGCCAGTGGAATCTACCGGGAGCTGGTTTTGACCAACCGCCAGTATGCTTTTGCCAGAATACTGGGGAAGGAAGCGGTGGTTATTGCGGTTAATAACGATGAAAATGCAGCAGTTATGACAATACCGCTGCCTGTGGAAGCAGAAAGCTGTGTGGATGCTGTTACAGGGGAAAAGGTCGTTGCAGATCATGGTAAGATTACGTTAGAAGTAAAAGCGTGTGGAAGCGTAATAATAAAAATAAACCAGGGGTGAGAAGATGGCAGAGAAAAAGCAGGCCAGAGGAACAGCTGCGAAAAAGGCTGAGAACAAGGGGCTTTTGTTTGGCGATTTAGACCAGTATCTGTTTGGTCAGGGAACACATTATGATATTTATAAAAAACTGGGTGCACATCCGCAGAAAATCGGAGGGACAGACGGCGTTTATTTCGCCGTCTGGGCACCAAATGCGGCAGATGTAAGTGTTGTTGGGGAATTTAACGGCTGGAATGAGAAAGCCCATCCTATGAGGCGTATAGACCCTATTGGCGTGTACGAGGCATTCATACCGGATGCTTTTGTGGGCAGTCTGTATAAATATTATATTACCACCAAAGATGGACGAGCACTATATAAGGCGGATCCATATGGAAACCAGGCGGAAGTCAGGCCGGGTACGGCGTCCCGGATTGCCTGCATCAACAACTTTAAATGGGGAGATGCGGCATGGATTGCAAAACGTGCCCAGACAAATCAGGATGAAGAGCCAATCTCCATTTACGAAGTTCATCCGGGTTCCTGGAAAAAGCATCCCCGGCATGAGGGAGATGAGGACGGGTTTTATAATTATAAGGAGCTTGCCCATGATCTGGTGGAATACATAAAAGATATGGGGTATACCCATGTGGAACTGATGGGGATAGCAGAGCATCCGTTTGACGGGTCCTGGGGATATCAGGTGACCGGATATTATGCACCTACCTCCCGTTACGGCACTCCTGCAGACTTTATGTATTTTGTAAATTATATGCATAAAAATAAGATTGGCGTTATACTGGACTGGGTACCGGCGCATTTTCCAAAGGATGCCCACGGACTTGCAGAGTTTGATGGAACCAGTACATACGAATATGCAGACCCGAGAAAGGGCGAACATCCGGACTGGGGAACTAAAGTTTTTGATTTTGGAAAAAGTGAGGTTAAAAATTTTCTGATTGCAAATGCCCTTTTCTGGGTGGAGCAGTACCACGTAGACGGATTGCGGGTGGATGCGGTGGCATCAATTTTGTACTTGGATTACGGCAGGGAAAATGGTCAGTGGGTGCCTAATAAATACGGCGGAAATAAAAACCTGGAGGCAGTCGAATTCTTCAAACACTTAAATACCGTTGTCCTGGGGCGCAACCACGGAACCCTTATGATTGCAGAAGAGTCAACGGCATGGCCTAAGGTTACCGGCAAAGCAGAAGAGGACGGGCTTGCTTTTTCCATGAAATGGAATATGGGATGGATGAATGATTTTCTGGAATATATGAAACTGGATCCTTATTTCAGGCAGTATAATCACCATAAGATGACATTTTCCATGACATACGCCTATGCGGAGAAGTACGTGCTGGTGCTTTCCCACGACGAGGTGGTTCATTTGAAGTGTTCTATGATCAGTAAAATGCCGGGACAGTATGATGATAAGTTTGCTAATTTAAAGGCGGCATATTCCTTTATGATTGGACATCCGGGGAAGAAGCTGCTGTTCATGGGACAGGAGTTCGCCCAGTTCCAGGAATGGAGCGAAGCCAGGGAGCTGGACTGGTATCTGCTGGGTGAAGAGAGACATGCCCAGATAAAGCATTTTGTAAAAGAGCTGCTCCATCTCTATAAAAAAACCCCGGCACTGTATGACCATGATTATGACCCGAACGGATTTGAGTGGGTGAATGCAAATGACAATGAAAGAAGTATATTTAGCTTTATCCGTCATTCTAAAAACGGAAAAAGCAACCTTTTGTTTGTAATTAATTTTACTCCTGTGGAACGGATTGATTATCGGGTTGGCGTTCCCAGAAGAAAGCAGTATAAGCTGATTCTGGACAGCAATGCCAGCGAGTTCGGTGGGACCGGAAAAGTTCAGCCTGAAATCTATAAGGCGGTTAAAAAGGAATGTGACGGCATGACGTATTCCTTTGGGTATGAACTGCCGGCGTATGGAGTGGCGGTATTTAAGTTTTAACCGATGGAACGGGATATAGATATTATTAAAATAGATATTATTAAAATAGATATTTTTAAATTAGAAATAATTAAGTTAGAAATGATTAAATTAAAAATGATTAAAATCAATATCATTTTTATCAGAGCTTATAAAATGAGTGTATGCTGCTTATTTTATAAGCTCTTTGATCATTTTGCCCTACTCAACAGACTGGAATGCCTAATGCAGTTTCCCACGCCTATCTTTTCGTACACTGCCTCTGTACACAAAGCGTCTTAATCAGCAAAACCCAAATATTATGCATTAGAACACCACAAAACATCCGCTGAAGCACCGAAGAATGTTTTAAGATTCCTTAGATTCCTCAAATTTGAGTATCGTAACGATTAATATGTTTCATTATGCAGTTTTATGAATAAATAGATATAACGTTTTACCAGTTGAATTTAAAAAGGTTTTAGTGTTATACTTAGAGTTAGGGAGAAGTTTAGTTAAAAGTTTTACTAAATGTTTATCTCTAAAATATTTACAGGGGAGGAATATATCGTTATGGCAACTATTAAAGAGGTGGCGAAAGAATGTGGGGTTTCCATTGCTACAGTTTCCAATATTCTGAATGGAAAAGGAAGGGTTGGGGAAGAGACAAAGGAACGTATTCTTAAGACGGCAAAAGAAATGGGGTATGTCCCTAATATGATGGCGAAAAATCTCAAACAGCGCAGTTCCAGAACCATTGGAATTATTACAGAGGATCTGACAGTATTTAACTGCGTTGAGATTGTGGACGGAATAAATGAGTACCTGGAAGAAAAGGAATATACATTTTTACTGGGGAACCTGAGACTTTATAAAAAATATGACAATGCCTTTTATCACCATGAGGATTATAAAAAACAGGTTGAAGAAGAGTTCTTAATTATGCAGAGCAAGCAGGTAGAGGGCATTATTTATATCGGAGCACACTGCCGTGAGATAAAGAGTATTCCCAAGGGGCTGAAGTGCCCGCTGGTGGTGGCGTATGGCTTTGCCGGCGACAGGGAGATTCCGTCCGTTGTATTTGACGATGAACAGGCAGCTTATGAGGCTACCCTGGAATTAATCCGGGAGGGGCATAAGCGCATAGGTGTTATATCCGGGGATAAAGACAGTCTTCATACTTTTTCCAGAATGGTGGGACATCAGAAAGCATTATATGAGAACAGGATCTTATATAATCCGGCATTGAATGTGACGGGAAACTGGCTGAGAAGCATGGGGTATGAGGCGTGCAGGCAATTGCTGAGGGAGGATGTAACTGCGATTTTTGCCATGAGTGACGTGATGGCGCTGGGTGTCTACGACTATGCGAATGACCATGGTGTGGAGATTGGTAAAGATATTGCCCTGATTGGAATTGATGACAGGCAATTCAGTACAGCGTTTAAACCGGCGCTGACCACAATGGCTCTTCCTCTTCATGAAATCGGTAAAAAAGCTGCGGAAATTGTGGTGGAGCAGGTAGAAGGTTCTATGGCGGGGGGAATGGTCTACCCCTATAAAATCAAATGTATGCTGAAAAGAAGACAATCCGTGGATAAAACGATTAAGCCAGAAATAGATGATATTTAGTTGGTATATTGATAGTGATTATTTACACTAAAAAAATATAATTGTGTTAATATGTACATGTAATTTGGCATGTACATATTTTTTTTGACATTTTTGTGAAAAAGGGTATTGCATTATTTTGGAAATTGTAGTATAGTACTGATATCAGATAAAACGTTTAATCAAAACCCACAGGACAGAGGTAATGTATTTCGGTGTAAATATGTCGGGAGGCACTGGGGTTGATCAGAAACGACGGAGGCATTTATGGAAAAACTAACCTTAGTTGAACTAAACCGTACGAAGATACGGGATTCCTACTGGGATAGATATATAGACCTGGTGAAGAGCACGATTATCCCTTATCAGTGGAATATTTTGAATGATAACATACCGGATGTTCAGACAAGCCATGGGTTGATGAATTTTAAAATTGCTGCAAAAAGGGCAACCGGTGAATTCTATGGGGCTGTGTTTCAAGATACGGATGTAGCAAAGTGGTTGGAAGCAGTTGCACTTTCACTGGAATCAAAACAAGATGAGGAACTGGAGCGTACAGCGGATGAAGTCATTGATTTGATTGCAGAAGCACAGCAGCCGGATGGTTATATAAATACCTATTTTACCATTAAGGAACCGGATAAACGCTGGAGTAACCTGGAAGAAGGACATGAGCTTTATACGGCAGGGCATCTGATGGAAGCGGCGGCAGCATATTACAAAGCTACGGGCAAAAGAAAGTTTTTAGACTGTATCTGCAAATTTGCAGATTTGATATGCAATGTATTTTCTCCTGAGCATAATAAGGATGGATATCCTGGACATCAGGAAGTGGAGATAGGACTTGTAAAGTTATATGAAGTAACCGGCAATAAAGCTTATCTGGCACAGGCAAAAGAGTTTCTGGAACGAAGGGGAAGGGAACCTAATTATTTCCTGGAAGAAGAGAAAAGCCCGGATTATAAAAGGATTTTTCCGGAGTTTGAAAATTATCTGCCTCTGTACTCCCAATCCCATAAGCCGGTTCGGGAGCAGGATACGGCTGAGGGCCATGCAGTACGGGCGGTTTATATGTACTGTGCCATGGCGGATGTAGCATATGAGTATCAGGATCAGGAGCTGTTCCGGGTATGTACGGCACTATGGGATGATATTACACAACGGAAGATGTATATTACGGGAAGCATCGGCAGTTCCGGAATCCTGGAACGTTTTACCACAGGGTATGATCTTCCCAACAACTGTAATTATTCGGAAACTTGTGCATCTATCGGGCTTGCGCTCTTTGGAAGACGAATGGCACAGATTACAAGGGACAGTAAGTATATGGATGTGGTGGAACGGGCATTGTACAATACACTTTTGTCCGGAGTTGCAATGGACGGACAGAGTTTCTTCTATGTAAATCCCCTGGAGGTGTGGCCGGATAACTGCCTTCCCAGAACCTCCATGGAACATGTAAAGCCGGTCCGGCAGAAATGGTTTGGAGTTGCATGCTGTCCGCCTAATATAGCAAGGACACTGGCATCAATTGGAGAATACATTTACTTTTATGATCGTTCTTCTGTCTGGATTAACCTGTTTATCTCAAGTGAGACAAGCATGGAGATAGAAGGGCACCCGGTTCATCTGAGTCAGAAAACAAGATTTCCCAATGACGGATATATAGAAATTTCCATTGAGAATGAAGATGAAGCGGAATTTGAGTTGGCTATTCGGATACCTGAATACGTGAAAAAGTATGACCTTATGCTGGATGGAAATCCGGTTGCGGCAAAAGTGCAGAAAGGCTATGCAAAAGTAATGATTTCAGGAAAAAATCCTTCGCTGGTTTATAAATTTGCACTTGCTCCCAGAATTCTGCGGGCCAATCCTCTGGTAAAAGAGGATGTTGGCAAAATTGCGGTAATGAAGGGCCCCGTAGTGTATTGCCTGGAAGAAGTGGACAATGGTAAAAACCTTCCGGCAGTATACCTGGATCCGGAGCAGGAACTGCAGGAAAGCTATGAAGAAAATCTACTGGGAGGAACTACGATAATCCGGACAGCAGGGAAAAAAGTGACGACAGATGGGTGGCAGAGCAACGAACTATATAAAGAATCTGATCTCACAATGAAAAGTATACCGTTAATGTTTGTTCCCTATCCATACTGGGGGAACCGCCATACAGGCGAAATGTTAGTGTGGGTGAAAGAGTTTATCTAAGGAGGAAGAAAGATGAAAAAAAGAAGCAGAGTATTAGGAGTTTTATTAGCAACAGTCATGGCAGCTGCAAGTATCGCAGGATGCGGAGGCAGCGCAGGAACAACGGAAGCCGTAAAAGAGACTACAGCAGAGACCGCAGCAGCGGATACGGAAGCGGCAGAGACTAAGGGAACGGAAAAAGCATCGGCTGAAACAGAAGCAGCGGATTCTGAAAAGGCAGCCACAGCTGCAAGTGCAGATGCTGCCGAACTGGAAATGTGGACCTTCGTGGAACTTCACGGAAACCATTTTCAGGATATGGCACAGAAATGGAATGAAGCAAATCCGGATCGCCAGGTCAGCTTAAACGTTAATGTACTTCCTTATGAAGACATGCATAATAAACTTCAGATTGCCCTTCAGTCAGGAGAGGGCGCGCCGGATATCGTAGATATTGAGCTTGGTAAATTTGCCAACTTCTTAAAAGGGGAGCCTCAGTTAGAAGCTTTAAATGATGCAATTGACCCTTACAGAGAAGACATTGTAGCTTCCAGAATTGAACTTTACAGCAAAGATGGACAGAATTATGGTATTCCAAGTCATGTAGGTGCAACCGTTGCTTTCTACAACACAGAAATGTTAGAAGCTGCTGATATTGATTACACCACAATTAAAACTTATGCTGATTTAAAAGAAGCAGGTCTTAAATTAAAAGAAGCAACCGGCAAATACATCATTTCCACAGATACCAGTGCATTATGGCAGTTAAACGACCTGATTGCACAGCAGAAAAAAGACTGGGTAGATGAAGCAGGAAATGTAAATGTAAATATCCCGGAAGCACAAAAAGGACTGGAAACTTTAAAAGATCTCCAGACTGCAGGAGTCGCAACTACAATTCCAGGCGGCAACCCGGATACAGAAGAAGCTTACGCTTACTATAATGCAGGTGAAGTGGCATGTGCGATTATGCCAATGTGGCAGATGTCCAGATACACCAGCTATATGACGGATTTAAAGGGTAAAATAGCAATTGCTCCGGCTCCGGTTTTGGAAGAAGGAATGCCATCTTCAGTCGGCGGCGGCGGAACAGGTACCTGCGTTACAAACCAGTGCAGCGATGTTCAGCTGGCAAAGGATTTCCTTGCTTATGCAAAACTCAGCGTAGACGGCAATATTGGTCTGTGGAATAATCTTGGATTCGACCCATGCAACATGGACGTATGGACGATGAAAGAAGTAACCCACAATCCGGATAATGAATTTGTACAGTATTTTAAAAACAATCCTTTTGACGTATTAAATGAAATTAAAGATCAGATTGGCCTGATTAAATCTACAGAAGCTTATCCGGCAATCAACAGCACATTCAGTGCAACTACTTTAAATGCAATTTTTGACAGCGACCAGGACATCACTACGGCTCTGGAAGAGGCGCAGTCCCAGATCGAAAATGAATTACAATAGGTGTTTAAAAGACGCTGGGAGGCACTAGCTTTATGAGCTGTGACAGCTAAAAGCAGGGGGGCGTAGAAAGCTACGTTCCCCTGCTTTTGTAAAAAGGGATACGAATCATGCAGATGGTGAAAGGGGTAGAAAAATGAGTGGCAGGAAGACGGTACCGATACAACAGCAGGAAGAGAAGAAAATTAATTTTCGGAAATTATTATATTCCCAGAAAATAGCACCATATGTGTTCATACTTCCGTTTGTCTTAACGTTTTTGATATTTTGGCTGTTTCCGTTGGCAAAGGCCGGAGTTATGAGTTTCCAGGAGGTTCTGCCTGGGCAGACATCCTTTGTGGGAATTAAAAATTACAGTAAATTAGCAGGTGACCGGATCTTTAAAATAGCGCTCTGGAACAGCCTGAAATATATGATTGGGACACTGATCCTCTTAATACCGATTCCCATGCTGCTGGCATACATGATTAACAGTAAGCTGATGGCGGCAAAAGAAATGTTCAAATCCGTATTTTTTGTACCGATCCTCACCTCCATTGTGGTAGCGGGTACTATTTTCCGCCTGATGTTTGGCGAAATGGACTCTGCATTTATGAACAGCATTATGACTGCGCTGGGATTAGAGCCTGTAAAATGGCTGAAAAACAGTTTTACCGCATATGTGGCGCTGCTGTTTCTCGCCTGCTGGCGGTGGATGGGTGTCAATATGCTGTATTTTATCTCCGGGCTAAACGGCATTCCCACAGAACTTTACGAGTCGGCATCCATTGATGGAGCCACTTCTTTTAAGAAGTTTATCTATGTGACACTGCCTATGTTAAAACCGACCATAACTTATGTTCTTACGATCAGTATTTACGGCGGACTGGCAATGTTCACAGAAAGCTACATGCTGTGGGCAGGAAAGGATTCTCCTCAGAATATAGGTCTTACCATCGTTGGCTACCTGTATCGGCAGGGAATCCAGAAAAATGAAATGGGTTATGCGGCAGCAGTCGGAGTCATCCTGCTGGCAATAACTATGGTGATCAATATTGCGCAGCTGACGTTTTCAGGCATGTTTAAGAAGGAGGACTAATGGGATGGCACAGCAAAATGTGGGTGGAAAAACAAAAATTATATGGATGAAAATCTTCTTATTCGTATTCTTTACGCTACTAGCAATTGTCATACTGGTGCCCTTTGCCGCAATGGTAATCGCCAGCTTTAAAGACGGAAAAGAACTGATCCAGTATGGACTGAACCTGAAGATTGAACCGGAAAAAATGAGCCTTAAGAATTATGTTTATCTGTTTATTGGTGAACACAGTTATTTTACCTGGTTTATCAACAGTGTATTTCTCACAGTGGTCCAGGTAGTACTGACCCTTTTGGTGAGTGCCTGTGTGGGATACGGATTTGCGGCTTATAATTTTAAAGGGAAAAATTTCTTCTTTGTATGTGTACTTCTGATCTTAATGGTACCATTCGAAATTCTGATGCTCCCTTTGTATAACCAGATGATCGGTATGAAACTCAGCAATACATATACCGGAATTGTGCTGCCTTTTATGGCAAATGCTTCCACTATTTTCTTCTTCCGCCAATACCTGGAGGGTATTCCCAAGGAATTAATTTCTGCAGGGCGTGTGGATGGAGCAACTGAATATGGAATCTTTGCAAGGCTGATTTTCCCTATTATGAAGCCTGCAATGGCTTCTATGGCAATTTTAAACGGTATGACTTACTGGAATAACTTTCTGTGGCCGCTGTTGATTTTAAGGGATGATAAGAAGTACACCCTGCCAATCGGTCTGAATACGTTATTGACACCTTATGGAAACAATTATGACCTGCTGATCGTGGGTTCCTGCTTCTCGGTAATTCCTATATTAATTCTGTTCCTCTGTTTTCAGAAATATTTTATAGAAGGTATGGTAGCGGGAGCTGTGAAAGGTTGATGGAGGATATGAAAATGAATAAAAATGCAAAAATGATCATTGATAAAAGTTTTCGGATTGCAGAAATTGATCAAAGAATTTATGGTTCATTTATTGAGCATCTGGGAAGGGCTGTTTATAACGGAATCTATCAGCCGGGACATCCGTCAGCGGATGAAGACGGATTTCGAAGGGATGTGCTGGAGCTGGTGAAAGAGTTACAGGTTCCGATAATCCGGTATCCCGGCGGGAACTTTGTGTCCAATTACTTCTGGGAAGACGGCGTGGGTCCGGTGGAACAGCGTAAGAAACGCCTGGAACTGGCATGGCGCAGCCTGGAAACCAATGAAGTGGGATTAAATGAGTTTGCCAAGTGGGCAAAAAAAGCGGACGCGGATATGATGATGGCTGTCAACCTGGGAACCAGAGGGATTGCGGATGCCTGTAATCTGCTGGAGTACTGCAATCATCCGTCGGGTACTTATTACAGTGACTTAAGAAGAAGCCACGGCGCTAAAGAGGCATATGGAATTAAGACCTGGTGCCTGGGAAATGAAATGGACGGAGAATGGCAGATCGGGCATAAAACGTCTGATGAATACGGACGTCTGGCTGCGGAAACGGCAAAGGCGATGAAACTGATTGACCCGTCTATTGAAATGGTGAGCTGTGGAAGTTCCTTTGTGGCGATGCCGACATTTCCAGAGTGGGAGGCGGAAACGCTGACACATACGTATGATTATGTGGACTACATTTCCCTGCACCAATACTATGGAAATACCATGAATGATACGGCTGACTATCTGGCACTGACCATGGATATGGAGCATTTTATACATACGGTTGTGTCCACCTGTGACTATATCAAAGCGAAGAAGAGAAGCAAAAAGGTTATGAATTTAAGCTTCGATGAATGGAATGTATGGTTCCACTCATCAGAGGCAGATGACGATACCATGAAGAACCGCCCATGGCAGAAGGCACCTCATCTGCTGGAGGATATTTATACATTTGAAGATGCGCTGATGGTGGGCTTAATGCTGATTATGCTGTTGAAACATGCAGACCGTGTAAAGGTGGCATGTCTTGCTCAGCTGGTAAATGTAATTGCACCGATTATGACGGAGAATGACGGCGGCGTGTGGAAGCAGACCATTTTTTATCCATTCCTCCACGCATCTCTGTATGGAAGGGGAACAGCCCTGCAGCCCATTCTGGATACGCCAAAACACGATACCATCGGTCATTGTGATGTTACGGATATTGAAACAGTGGCGGTATACCGGGAGGAAGAGGAAGAGGTTACCATATTTGCGGTTAACCGGAATATTCACGAAGATATCACCCTGAGCTGTGACTTAAGAAGCTTTGCGGGATACGATATTTTAGAACATATTATAATGGAAGAGGGTGACTTGAAGGCAGTCAATACTTATGGCAGGGAACAGGTTCTGCCAAAGCACAGCAGTGAATCCGTAATGGATCACGGTATGCTGGAAACGAAATTACATAAGGCTTCATGGAATGTAATTCGGCTGGGGAAACAGGGAAGGTAATTGAGAGAGGAACGAGGAGGTTCGCAAATGAGAAAGAAACGATTGGTGAATGGGGCTGTTAAGGTAACTGCATCGGTATTGGCACTGGCAATGACGATAACATCCATACCTTTACCGGGTCTGACAGGTACAGATACGGTTTATGCAGCAGAGAAATCCACAGAAACGGATGAATTTTTTATCGCACCTGATGGGGAAAGACCAAATAATGTAGCAGGGAGTGCAGATGTTTCCACCAGTTACATATCAGGCTGGGAAACCCTTACTGCAGTGAATGACGGGAAAGTATCCAAGACTTCCCGGACAGGAAAAGAAGAAACCGGAGCATGTTATGGTTCCTGGGGGAATCCAGCCAAGCCTGCAAGTGAAACGCTGACATATACCTGGGAAAACGAAGTGGAACTGAACAGCAGCGGAATTTATTTCTGGTATGATGGGGATGAACCAACTTCCGGTGGAATTAAAATTCCGAAATCCTGTAAATATGAATATATGGATGCGGATGGTAACTTTGTAGAAGTTTCAAATGCCCGGGGACTTGGATGTCTGCCGGATGGATTTAATATAACGTCCTTTGATACGGTAAAGACAAAAGGGCTTCGGGTGACCATTGAAAAACAGAAAGCGGATGGCGATGGAGTCGGTGTAATTGAATGGGAAGCATACGGAAAGGTAATGCCTTTTAATATTGCGCCAAGGGCAGAGGCATCTGCAAGCATTAACCGTCCGGAAGATTTAGGCGGGGTAGATGCTTTAAATGATGAAGCAGAACCCACAGCATCGACGGGTTCAGGAGATGGACTGGTCTGGCACAGCTGGACAAATGAGGGACAGATGGCGTACGTGCAGTACACCTGGCAGAAAGAAGCCACTATTGACAGCACGGAGATTTACTATTTCACAGATAATGGCGGTATTCTGATTCCGGAAAAGACCGTAGTGGAATACTGGGATGCAGCAGCGGGGGCATGGGCGGAGGCAGCCGTTGTCACCGATCAGAAACTGGATGTGTACAATGTAGTGCAGTTTGACCAGCCCATTAAGACCAACCAGTTAAGATTGACTATGACGCCCCAGGGCTATGGAACCACCAGTAATCATGCGGTTGGAATCAAGGAGTGGAAGGTTCTGGGCAATGCAGAAAAGCCAAGCGGCGAAATGGAACTTTCCAATGATTATTTTTATCTGAAGATTGGTAAATACGGACACATTGATGAACTGAAGATTCAGGGGGACCTGTACGATACCAACTATGTGCTGAATGCTGAATATGCACCTACCCAGGGAGCGTCCAAGGAGCATCAGTGGATGGGTGAATTAATGTTCCAGACAAAATGGGAGGGCGAAGAGAA
>Ga0137302_10497_pt1 | contig 17759 bp, 24 predicted proteins | sample Ramsor2O_GlcNAcB_FD_97184 | JGI IMG/M metagenome (GOLD analysis project Ga0137302, IMG submission 97184) | Mouse cecal microbial communities from Vienna, Austria - N-Acetylglucosamine amended with D2O_GlcNAcB | ecosystem: Host-associated > Mammals > Digestive system > Large intestine > Cecum... | reverse complement strand
CCGTCGCTCAGTTTCTGACGAAACGCCGGGATCTGCATGGCCAGCGCCCGGATGGCTTCATACCCCGTTTTCACTCGAAGGTCGATGCGGCGGCCAAATCGTTGCAAATCCCCGTAAAGGCAGATGCGTGTGACGCCAGAGGGAGTGTGTGCGTCGCTGCCATTTGTCGGTATACCTCTCTCGTTTACTCAGTTGTTCAGGAATATGGTGCAGCAGCTCACCGTCGCCGCAGTAAATGGCGGCATGATTCGGCACCGATGAACCAAAACAGCACAGCAGCACATCGCCCGGCTGCGCCTCTGTCAGTGCGACACGGTAAAAACCCGTCGCCTCCAGATTATCCAGATAGAGATTCTGACCGTGACGCCACCAGTCATCCCCGCGATGAAAATCCGGCATCTCAATCCCCGCCAGATGATAAGCATCCCGGAACAGCGTGTAACAGTCCGTCACCCCATGCTCAAAGCGCCGCCCGGTAAGATGCGGCACACAGCGGAACTTGTGAATCGCCCCCCGGCAGACCAGCCACCACGGCAAATCACTCTGCACCTGCAGCCGCCGGTCGGCCTCACTCAGCCAGGGCAGACCACCGGGATGGCTGTGGACCAGCGCCACAATCTCACCCTGCATCTCTGCCTGCAGCCAGTCCTCCGGAGCCATCCGGAAATACGCCTCCGGCTCACCGGAGATATTCATGCAGGGAAAATATCTTTCCCCCTCCGGCGTTCTCACCACGAAGCCGCACGACTCCGCTGGCGCACATCGCCGGGCGTGCGCCAGAATCGCTGATTCTGTCTGTGTCATGATAATCACTGCGAAAGTTTGTTAATGGAAAGGAAGCCGCCAAAGTTGCCGACGTTATTGCGAAACTTACAGCCACTCAGGCATTTGCTGCATTTATCCTTCGTGATATCGGACGTCGGCTGGTCATATTCATCCGCGACAGCCGGACCATTATAACCGCACTCATCACCGCGATAGGTCCAGGTGCAGGTATTAGCCAGCATGATGCGCCCCGGAAAAACGGCACCATCCGTCTCCGTCGGCACAGCCAGTACAAAAGAGGCACTGACCGCACTCAGTTCGCTGCACTGCTCGATGCGCCAGCGGCTGATCACTTCCTGCTCCGGATCGGCGTCACGGTTTCCATTAACAAAGTTCACCGCATCCAGAAAACGGGCGTAAACCTTACGCCGGACCACCGTTCCGCCGACCAGACTCTGCAGATCTTCCACCATACCGGTGACCATACCGTACAGGTTAGAGACTTTCAGCGTTGGCCTTGCACTGGCTCCTTTGCCGTTCATCTCAAATCCACTTCCCTGAATGGGATAAGCCTGATACTGCCGCCCCTGCCAGATGACCGGCTCACCTTTTTCGTTCTGCTCATTACAGAAGAAATAACGATCTCCGCCGACCTCTGTCAGATCGATTTCCCAGAGCACGACCAGCGCGGATTGCTCCGTTTTAGTGCACTCATTGAGTGTTTCCTGCTGTATATCCTGCATCAGTGAGTGACCTCTTCAAAGGTACAGTTAAAATCGGTATACATGGCATTATCCGAAATGCTCCACTCCCTGCAGACAACCCGGACAGTCCTGTTGTGTTTTGGCGGACGCCACAAAAAAGCACGAATCCCGGCATGACGGGATAAAAAACTGTCCAGCGCGGCACGGGAATATTCATCTGTGACACGAAATACTGGTTTAAACGTTTTCAGATCCGCATTCAGACCACCAGCCCGTCGCTGTTCATATCCGTCACCAAACTTTACCGTAATAACTGATGGCTTTCGTGTCGTCTCCATCCCTTCACGGGGGATCCAGTTAAAAACTTCAGGCTCAGGCACTGTACAATCCTCCATCCCGACGCGATGACTGCATAATTGACACAACCCTGCTGTCGATCAGATCCACCAGTCCCCTGGCTGAGCGCGCATCTATCTCGCCATTGCTCCCTTGATTCTGAATGCTGATGTGATACACGGGAGAATAAACAAATCCACCGCCACCATTCACATTGCCAATGGCTCTGACCCCAAGAGAGCCGTCCGCTGCCCGGGTCAGTGGCATGATAGCTTCAGGCCCGGACTCACCCATCAGCCCGGCACCTTTCGCAAAAGCAAAATACGTCGGGGTATCCACAATGGTGTTACTGTAAGCACTCAGATTTGCCGATGTATAAACACCACCTTTTGCGTTTGCCACTGCACCGGAAAGCCAGTCGCCGACCGTACCAAGCCATCCTCCGGCACCGGACATGCTTTTGGAAAGTGACTTCAGCCCGTTAACGATGGCAGCGTTCATCAGAATTTTTGAAACTTCCTGGAGAATTGAACTCCCCCAGTTTCGCCAGTCCACAACATTTCCGGCCAGTGCATCGGAAATATTTGATACCAGCCCGTCCATAGTGGAAACGACAGCATCTGCCGCCTGCGAAGCATAATCGGTGGCACTGTCTGCCCAGTTCGTCAGCCCCTCTTTGAATCCGGCATTCCAGTTACTGCGTAAAGCATCAGCCTTTGCATAATAATCCTGCTGATCGCTGAGACGCTCTTCCAGATATTTTTTATTCAGTTCTTTCTCCTGTTTCCACAGGGCTTCTTCAATTTCTCCGGCCTGATACTGTCTCAGCAGCTCGTTATTTTTCTGCTCAAACGTCTGCCGGATACTCCACATTTCCTGGAGTCGTTCACGCATCCGTGAGCCTTCACCATATCCCAGCAACTGCGCGTCGTCAGATGCCCGGGCACTGGCATTACTGTCTGCCAGACTGCTCTCATACGCAGCAAGCTGCTCACGAATCTTTTTCTGGTCGATGAGTGCTGCATTCTGCAAAAGCGTTTTTTTCTGCGCTTCTGACAGGGTTGATAATTCGCCCTGACTGACCTGATATTTCATCTTAGCCAGTTCAGTATTCTGCCCTGCCAGTGCTATTTGTTCTTTTTGCTGTTTAATCAGCCGTTTATAAATATCTTCTGTTTTTTCCGCTTCGGTTTTTTTATGCGCTTTGGGTTTATTTGCCTGGTTATTTCGCCAGGCATCCAGTGAGTTATTGATATAATTCTGTCTGGCTGTCTGATACGCCTCTCCCACAAAGCCGAGATCATCCGCAGCATAACCCAGGCGGGCACGCTCACGGGCTTCCCCCTTCAGGCGGGACAGAGCCAGTTCGCGCTCGCTGTTATTCAGTGCAGTCTGCTGTTTATCATCCAGGGTTGCCTGTGGTAGCCGTAACGGTACATTCACCAGCCCCTGTCGCTGCTGAAGTAATTCATTACCGAGCCCGAGAAGGCGATTAAACTCGGTATACTGCCCATTCATGATCAACAGGGACTGATACGCTTTGTTTTGTTCCGCGGCCTGTTGACGGATCAACGCCACCCGTCGCTCCTCCAGCCCGGCAAGCACATCCTGAATGGATTGCGCTTTGCCCTGCATTTGTGTGAGACGGGACTGTTCAACTGCCAGTTGATTTGTTGCTTCTGCAAGCCCTTCTGTGACAGTTTTTACCGACGTCATGTGGTTAATCATAAAACCGTTATCGGTTGTCCAGCCCGGGTTTGCCAGCACATACTGATAGCCAGCAATTTTTTCCTGTAAGGATTTAATCTTACTTTTCTGCTCGTCAATTAACCTGTTTTGCTCATCAAGTGCCTGCCGCGTCTTTTCCTCATTATCTGACGCTTCAGGAAGCGACATTGCCGACGTTTTCTGGCGAATTTCGTCGATTGTTGCGGCATACTGGCGTGCAGATTCTCTGGCCTGCTCCTGATTCTGATACATCGTGTACCAGGCCGCGGCCCCCAGCATGACAAGCCCCGGCACACCCCCAACCAGTCCCAGTGCTCCACTTAACAGACGACTTCCCACTGACGTGACACTATTCAGCGTTGTCTGTGCTGCTGTTCTGGCCGCAATATTACGGGTAAGTGATGCCTGGGCAGCAGCCAGTTTCGCTTCTGCGGCTGCCTGCCTTTCGGTACCGCGAGCAGCAACAACCGCCTGTTGCGCACGATAAACCGCCGCACGCGCCCTGGCTGTTGCTATCTGTGTCCCCCGGAGCTGCGCTTCCGCAAGAGCCACTTCGTTTCTGGCTGCAGTAATTAATCCGGCAGTTGCAGATCCAGCAGAAGACGCCATATTGCCAAAATATCGGGCTACCCCGACGGCAACCAGAGCACCGGCAGCGGTTGCCACAGTGTCAATATTGCCTGCAATACCATTCAGCACACCGGAGAGCGTCTTCGTCACTCCGCTTGCCTCGTTCGCACCACCAACCCAGGCCATAAAGGCGTTTTCAACTTTGGTTGCAGAGGATGAAACCGTATCAGGCATTGCCGCATATTCATCACGTAATGCCCCAAGCTGACTAATCAGTGCAGGAACAACCTTATCGGCGGTCAACTTTCCGTTATCCGCCATGGCCTTCAGATCCTTACGGGCAACCCCCATTCCCGCAGCCAGCGCACGAATAACACGATCGCCGTTCTCATTCACCGAGTTAAACTCTTCACCGCGCAGCACTCCCTGCGCCAGTGCCTGACTGAACTGCGTGATCACCGAACTGGCTTCTGCTGTACTGGCACCGGATAATTTCAGGCCCGTGGAGATCGCCTCGGTGACTTTCAGTACCTCCTCAGAACTGTAACCATACTCCCGCATGGAAGCTGCAGAACGGGCAAAAAGGCTGGCGTTATCAGAAAACGCCGTCCCCGTTCTCTGGCTGATCGCCATTAATTCACGCTGTGATGCCTGAAAATCATCACTGGACTGTGAGGCCTGCTTCAGACGGGCATTTACTGAATTCCACTCATCGGCGAGAGAAATAAGATGACCGGTAGCAAAAGCCCCGGCAAATGCCCCCGCCATATTCAGTGCCGAAGATTTAGCTGTATTTATCTGATCCGTCACTTCTGCCAGTGCACGCCGCATTTCACGGGATGCAGCAGCAGACTGTCGGCCTCCGTTCTGCATGGTGCGGTAGTAATCCTGCCCCATACGCGAAGCCCGGGAGATCTCTGACTGGAATGACCGGGAGTTTGCCGAGATTTTAATAATCAGTTCACGTAATGTCGCCATTTACTTTACCCCATAAAAAAACCGCTTCTGCGGTTTTTTAAGATGATAATTATTGGCAAAACAACTTATATTTTTCCATACTGCTTGGATCATGATCATTAACAATTGTTACAGTCCCATGACTCTTAACTTTTCCATCCACAACTTCCAAATAAACAAAATATGGTTTTTTCCCTGTATATCCACCAAACGTGTTTTTTGAATTAACATCCCCACAAACATAACCATATAAATCACCTGACTTATGAAAAAAAGAATTAAATTTTGCACTATCAGGATCAATAAGCTTATCTTTAACTAAGTTTTCCCCTAAAGAAATAACATAATTATCTGATGGTTTACATGCACTAATAAAAAACAAACAAGCTAATGTCACCACTGATTTTCTCATGATTAATCCTCCTGACTTTGAGTTAAGCATTCAATTTCAAAACGATTAAAAAATTATCTTATAGTGAAGACATTAGAGCAACCTCTAATCCAATAAATGGATCATCGCATTTATTTTCTTCTGAATCATGCTCCCACTGAAGAAGCGCATCATTCAGTGGCACTTTGACCCCCTGCGCACCGTAAACCGCAGAAACTATCTGGGCTGCCCGGATATCAGCCCGTTCGTCCCCCAGCGGGCTGAATCTGTCAAATTCTGCCCACATCATGATTTCTGATGAGGACATTTCCCGGCGTAACTCTGACAATGTGCGCCCCATCCTGAGCGCCAGCATCATCAGAAAACGCATCCCCGGAAGTGCTACTTTTTTTTAACCTCTACAGCATCACTGATCAGTTCCAGAGACTGGCGAAGCAGACGCGCATGTACCGGGCCATACACGGCAATCACCTGTTCACGATCATCCTCTGAAAATACCGGGTGCAGTCCGGTATCACACAGAACATCAATGAACAGTTCAACATCTGCCTCCAGATTTCGGCGGGCGCGCTCCGCAACGGATAACGGTGTCTCATCATCTTTTGCTTTAACGATCTCCTGCCAGCGCAACCAGGCTTCTGCAGAAGGTTCCCGTAATACAACCGTTGCCCCTTCCCATTCAGGCACATCAACAGTTTTATGGCGAAACCCCGACATCGTTGCCAGTGCCAGATTACGGATATTTTTAGTCATCACACCCATCCTCATTAACTGACGGTAACAGTGCAGGAAGTGGAGGTCACCTTGCTAACAGGACTTGCTGAATCAGAAACTTCACAGGTATACACGCCAGCATCACCGGATGCTGCAGATGCCTTACTGAACGTTGCCGCCGTCTGTCCGGAAACAGGAGAACCGCCTTTTTTCCATACATAAGAATAAGGCGGCACACCACCGGCAACCTCAACCACCATTTCGAGTTTCGCTCCGGCAGAAACCTGCAGCGTGCTGTTTAAATCGACCTTCACTTGCAGCGGCTCTGTCGTCAGCACCGGTTTACCTTTCAGGCGCAGGGAAAACGTTGCAGCCACAACACCGTTGGTTCCTGCAGACCAGGTATGCTGACGCACCTCTGCCATAAAGGTAAATCCGTTGCCTGACGGAAAAATAACTTTGAAACCATATGTGGTGTCATTGTCATAGGCACTACGCAACGCATTCTGGGCAGCATTGAGATAAAAGTTGCCTGACATGGAAATCTCTGAAGCCGCCCCCAGACCGTTAATATTTTCCTGCTCAACAGAACACAGCGTGGTGACATCAATATCCTGTTTCTGCCCGGCGGTAAACTGAACCTCTTTAATCGTACAGCTCAGTTCCAGAAAACTGGCATAACTCAGCGTTTCTGCCGTTACTGGTGCTGCCGAGATCATAACTTTAGTCTGCTGAGAACGTTCAAAATTAGAGGACATACTCATCTCCTGAAAATAAAAAACCCGCCAGCGGCGGGTGGGGAAAATCATTAACAGCCTCAGGCGATTACCTGAAATTCAAGCGTGGCTCTGCTCAGACGGGAATCAGGATCATAACCCTGCGTTTTAGAAATAACGGAGGGTACCAGTTCCCTTACCGCATCAAGCGCCTGCTCACGGATATCATCTGCGTCATCAGGTACCGTTGCCCAGACGTCGATCTGCACGGTAATTCTGGATTCAGCCTGACCATCAAGCACATCAGACGCCGTGTCAGACACCACAGAAAACACCAGCCACGGCGGAAATACCGCAGGCTTTCCCTCCGTCAGCGGGACCACATAAGGATAGACCTGTCCTCCGGCCAGCGGAGACAGCAGGGAATACAGTGTGGCCTCTCTCATTTACTTAAGACCTCATCAATAGCCTGATTCATTCGCTGTATGGCAATCTGTGCTGCCAGTTCCTCTGTCGTATCGAAAGCCGGGCGAATGAACGGATGCGCGGGCATGTTTATCGTTCCCAGCTCCACAAAGCGCCAGTAAAACGCATTTCGGGGATCGCTGGCTTTCATGCTGTTATCACTGTTTCCGGTTCGCAGGTTCCGTCCGCGAATGTGGACACCCGAGATAATTTCCCCCCGACGCTTTGAACGCTGCGTGAGAACAACCACATTTTTCTTCAGTTTCCCGGTTCGCTCCGGCGCACGTTCAACAACTGCATCCCGCATAACTTCAGCACCGGCACGGGTGGCATCACGCAGAACCTTATTGTTTTCTGCCCTGCTGAGCGTCTCCAGATCCCGTGCAATATCTGCCAGGCCGGAAAAATCAAGACTGAAATCCATCACACATTCCCCTTCAGGCTGCAGAGTATTTCAAGCCGGGTGGCGCGTGCATCCGGTATTGGTGGCCCTTCTATACCCAGAATGGCTCCTTTAAATGCACCGGTCAGCACTTTCAAACGTGAAGTCGCTGTCACATCGCGCCGAAATCGCATCCAGACTCTGACCGTAGCCTGAGCGGTTTCTGCACCTCCTGATATTCTCTCCCTCCCGCTGATCCCCTTAACTTCTGCCCATACGGTTGTCCCCTCCGTCATTGTCTCCACCGGATGCCCTGACGGAGAGCGGGCGGTGGTGACATTCAGAATAGTTACGCGATCACGTAATCTGCCCGCCTGCATGGTTCCTCCTACAATGGAATAAAACGATAAGGCTCCAGCAGAGAAGAAAAACCAAACGGGACTGGTGCCTTGCTGACATCTGAGGAATTTTCCCGGTTTTCGTACCAGTGTCCGACCAGCAACATGAGCGCCAACAAAACATCATCAGCTATAAGCACCCCTTCAGAATCACCTTCCGGCACCGTCTCCTCATAAAGCTTACGGTTGATAAAATTTTCTGCCTTGCGGCAGGCAGCCCGGAAATACAGCATCAGTAACTCATCATCAGTTGCATCATCTGTATCAATACGGCACTGCGCCCTGAGTTTTTCCACTATTGCTGCCATCAGAAACTCCTGCCCGCAACACTGTGCGGGCATAAAAAACTGCATTACGCAGCGGCTTTCTGGCGGGTTGCAGCACCGATCTTCATCAGCTTAATCGCCTGAGAATCCACCAGCATACCGCCGGTTCGTTTGGTTGTATAAAAGCCCACAAACGGTTTGTTGGTGTAAGGATCGCGCAGGATGCGGGTGCCGATACGATCAACGATGGTATAGCCGCGTTTGAAGTTACCAAACGCAATAGCTTTTGCATCGGCAGCAATATCCGGCATCTGCTCATTCTCAACGATGCCATACCCCGCCAGTGAAGAAGGCTGACCCAGCTCAATGCCCGGACGCCACAGATAATTTCCGTCGTTATCCTTCAGCAGGCGAATGGCAAACAGGCTGCTGTTATTCATCATGAACTTCGCGCCGCTGCGATGCGCCTTGCGCAGGGTGTAAATCAGTTTAATGATCGCATCGGCAGTCACGCCAGAAGCCGCACCGGAAGCGATGTGCTGAAGTTTGCCAAACGCACGGGTCTTGTCATCTTCATCGGTGGACTCATAAGCCAGAAAACCTTTTGGTTTTTTGCTGCCGTCGCCACTGGTAAAGGCAATTTCTTCCTGTTCGGCAAATTCCAGCGCCAGCTCACTGTTGATCCAGTCTTCCACATTGAAGAAAGCGTCATCGAGCATTTTCTGGGTGGCCTGCGGGTTGCCGTAGATTTCCCCCATAAAGGGTTCAATCAGCCCCAGTTTTGAGGTGGCAGTTTCCGGACGTGCATCCGTTTCCCCCACCCATCCGGACGTTGTGCCGCCCAGATTCACCAGTTTTTTATAATCCGAGCCCCCGAGGGTGATCACAGTGGCTTCCTGGCGCATCACCACCTCATCTTTCAGTAGCGTCAGAATGGTGCGATCCAGTTCTTCCGGAATGGCATAACCGCCATCTTCATCATTGCCCACCTGCAGCGCCTTACGCTCCAGCTCACGCAGGCCGTCTTCACGCCCCTTGCGCATAAAACCGATAAACACTTCTTTATGTTCACCGGCAACTTTATTTTGCGTGCCGCCTGCCGGACGTTTTACTTCAGCCAGCTCAGCCTCAAGATCGCTTTTCAGGTTCTCCAGCTCGCTGATTTGCCCGTTCAGGCTTTCCACTTGTTCGGCCAGCTTGCCTTTTTCCTGTTCGATCGCTTCAATGCGCTTGTCGTTTTTTGCCTTAAAATCGTCAAACTTCTGCTGCAGCTCCTGCGCGACCTGCTCCACATCTTTAATGTCAGCCATTATTTTTCTCCTGGTTAAAATTTAAGATTTTTCAGTGCATTCAGTGCGGCATCCACATCCTCAGCATCACGCAGGGATAAAGCGCCATATCCCCCGGCCATGAATGCTTTGGCCTGGGTTCGCGAGAGTCCAACATCGCGCAGGACCCGCTCAATGATTTTTTGGTCAGGGATCTCACCACGCGCCAGCGCATTTTTCACATCGCTGATGCGTGCTTCATCATTGGAAGGAAACGTCACCAGACTGACCTCCCACAGGTCGATCTCTTTCAGCAGGAATACCCCTTTTTCACGGTCGTACTCCCAGTCTTTCAGGATGTAGCCAATAGAAAGGCCGGTTAAAGAACCGGCCTTCATATGGGCATGTGCACGTTTTGCCAGGGGATCATCATCAACGAGTAATCGCCCCCTGACGTAAAGCCCGACATCATCTTCTTTCATTTCGGTGTACACACCGATGGGCTCATCCATACGGTGCTGCCAGAGCAACGCAGGCAGCGCCTTTTTTTCGATCCATTTCTGGAGTGTTGTGGTAAAGGCACCAGGGACCACCACATCATCGTGGCTGTCCTTAACACCAAAAACAGAACCGTAACCTTCAAATTCCCCGGAATCACTGACGGATTTCAAGTTCAGCGGTATATCAAGACGCTGTTTTGTCTGCATCTCCACTCTCCTTTTTCTTACCGTTGTCATCGCCAGCAGAGGGACTGGTAGTCATGTTCATCGGCGTCAGATACACATCACCGCCCGGTCGGGGGTTCATATCTTCCAGATCACGGCAGTCATTCGGGGAATAAATACCCCAGTTAATCCCCGTGGCATACGCTTCAAAGCGGGATTTCATGTCACCACGCAACAACGCCCCGGCATTAAATTTGGCGTAAAACTTCCCCTGTTTGCTCTCCCTGACCAGCCCTGTATTGATCCGCTGTTCAATACGGGTCAGATACGGCACAAGGGAATAGTTAATGAAACCAAGCCCCAGTTCTTCAATATTGTTGAAGGTGGCGCGGTCAGTGTTCTGCACCATATGCAGCGGCACGCGGAACAGACGACAGATTTCTTCCAGCTGAAACTTGCGGGTTTCCAGGAACTGGCTGTCCTCGGCATTCAGTGCCACCGTTTTCCAGTCCAGCCCCATTTCCAGAATCATCGGACGATGAGAATTTCCCAGCCCGACATGCCGTTCCTCAAAATCCTTTTTGATACGTGCATAAGCCTGATCAGTAAGTTGTTGATCCGTACGCAACACACCGGATGTCACAGCACCGTTACCAAACAACCTGGCACCGTGCTCCTCGGTTGCCGCTGCCAGTGAAATGGCCTCACGCGCATACGCAATGGGATTCAGCCCGACAAGTCCATCCAGCGTCAGGGTGCGCACATGCCAGATTTCATTCTGGGTCAGCACGTCCACGGAACCATCCGGAAACGTCACCTGATAAACCGGCTGCCACTGGCTGTTCAGCTTCGGTTCCACACAGCCCGGATCTATCGGAAGAAGCTCCACCACTTCCCCCAGCGCCTTTACCGTGTAGGCATAAAAATTACCCCGCAGACACAGGCAGACAATGACCAGTTCCCAGAATTCCTGCGGCGTCATGTACCCATTGGGTTTTGCCGAGACCAGCTTATGCAGTCGTTCATCCACCGCCCGTGTTTTAAGGGTACCGGTGATTTTGTAGAGACTGCAGGGCAGCATACCAACAGACTCCGCCAGCACCCTGACGCAGGAATACACCGCCGTCAGCCGCATGGCCCGCTGACTACTGATCCGCTTTCCGGTATAGGTGTCATACGACAGCCCGATGGCATCCGCCAGCTCTGCTGGCGTGGTCACCGGCGCGTCATTTTTTCGTTGAAATAATCCCGAAAAGAACACTATTTACCTCCGCCGACAGACTGCTGTGTACGGTCGAGATATCGCGCCACCAGCCACGACCAGAACAGGCACAGCGCCCCGGCAACAACAAAACCCGCCGGGGGATAAATCAGCCAGGCACCATACGCCAGCAAAAGCGCACCCAGCACGCCCACCAGTGGCGCGAGAATTATCAGAAACATAATGACCTCGGTTAAAGCGAGCGGATACCAACACTGATCAGGTGTTCAGACAGATTCGGCTCCGGTTCACCGCCATTGACCAGCATCCGGCTCATTGCTGTAAACATCGCAACAGGGCCGTCGATTTTGGCTTCCGGCGTGGATTTATTCGGGAAGATGTTGTCGTTTTTGTCCGGTTTTACCGTAACGTTAGACATCATCCAGTTCATGACCGGGTGATTGCTGTGGTGGAAACGCCCGGCATAGACCAGTGATTCCGTTTCCTTCATAGCTTCAGAAAGATTGCGGACCGTCTGCGAAACCTCCACCAGCGGTATCCCTTCTTCAGCCAGTGCCAGGCTGAACTGCATCGCGCTCCACGGGTCGAACCCCAGCTCTCTCAGGTTTTCGCCACCAATCCATTCCAGTAAGTCACTTTTTATCTGAGCATGATCGATAACATCACCATCCGTCAGAATCAGCTTATCCATCTCCGCCCACTTCCGGTAAAGTTCTGCCTGCTGCCGCGAGCATCGCTCCAGCCGTCCTTCCGGAAGCCAGAATTTAAAATCGGCATGAACATGCCCGTTATCCGTTCGCCAGAGTTTTGCCGCCGCACAGATATCAATCTTATGAGCAAGGTCAACGCCGACCCACATGGGATACGTTTTCAGCTCATGTCGTGGGGCAATGTATTCGCAGTTCTCCCACTTAATCATGTCCATCCAGGCAGACTCTGCTGTTACCCACACATTCATGTGTTTGGTAAAAAAATTCACCCGCGCAGAGACCTGTTCTTTCGCTTTTTTCGCCAGACGACGCAGATCATCCCAGCGTTTACAGATGCCCAGGCCGGGATTCGCTTTCTGCCAGACCGTCTCATCAAACGGATCATCTCCCTCATCGAGGGTGTAAATAATCGCAAAGTAGGAGTCGTCTTTTACAGCGCCCTCCACATCGCTGTTATAGCCACGCAATACCTTGATGGCGTAATCACGCTGCTCGTAACAAATCCCTTCCTTGTTAAACCCTGCCGTGGTGATACCAAATAACAGGGACTGCAGGCGGGCACCGGTTGCCGTTTCCAGAACGTCCCACACGTCACGGGTTTTATGTGCATGCAGCTCATCAATAATGGCGCAGTGGATGTTCAGACCATCCAGGTTGTTTGCATCCGAGGAAAGCGGTTCAAATTTTGATGCGCTCTGCTCCTGGTAAATCGCCAGCTTGTTGAAATCAAACAACCGCCCGAGTGTCGACCGGGCTTTTCTGACCATATTTTTGGCGTCTTCAAACACAATTCTGGCCTGGTCACGCGTGGTTGCGGCTGAATACACCTCAGCACCGCCTTCACCATCTGCCCCCGTCATATACAGGCCGATACCCGATGACAGAGTTGATTTTGCGTTTTTACGGGCGACTTCGTTGTACGCCGTCCGGAACCGGCGCACCATCACCGGACGTCCGCTGCCATCCCTGCGCATGACAACTTCCCCGGTCTCTTCATTCAGCAGCGGAATGACAAAACCAAAAATATTGATGAGGATAAATACATGCCAGTCCATCAGGTCAATGGGCTGGCCTGCCAGCGCCCCTTTTACATGAGGCACAAATTTGTAGAAATTCAGGATGTGCTGCGCACGGGGTTCACTGAAATAAATCCCCCGCTCTTCGCCGTACTTCAGATCATCAAGAAAACGCTGGCAGGCCAGACGGACAAATTCGCCAGCAACAATTTCTCCTGCAACAACACGTTCGGCGTAGCGGATCCCGTCAGCCACTTTTGCCATCAGTCTCTCGCTTTTAAAAGCTCTGCCAGCGGATCAACATCATCCGGTCCGGCGGTATTTACTTTCGCCCGGCTTGCCGGTGACATACCAAATTCTGCAAGCATCGCCCGGATCCGCTTCCAGGCATCCGCTTTCATCGCAGCAGCCGGGTGTGCCTTAATCAGCACATCACCGTTCTGCGTTTCCGTGCGGTAGGTATATCCCTCAACATCGAGTGCTTCGCAGTGATGCCGGTATTCGGTGTAGGCTTCCACCAGTAACTCAAGTGCACGCGCATCAAGCTGGGAAATGATACCTTCCGCATTCAGCTCTTCCGCCATTCGCCTGAACCAGTACTTCCCTTGCGCCCCTAAATGTTGCGGAATTTTAGGGAGACCTTTTTCATCCTTTTTGGCGGTTTTTTTTGGGGTTTTAACGGGGCGCTTTGAAGGGTTACCTCGTATCAAATGCAGGCGTGGCGGGGTTTTCGGAGGTCCAGACATAATCGGTTTTACCTATCAATCGTTTAATCACATTTCCAAAAAAAAGTTTTCGAACCTGCGGCGATGTGAGGAAGGGTCAGGCGGCGGTACTGAGCAGCCAGGGTTGCAGAGATTTGACCCGCCCCTCCCCTACAGATGGGAACTGTTATCAATTGATGCGTTCGCGCGCTGTTTTTGCTTTATGACAGGGCCAGCACAGACTCTGCAGGTTACTGTCTGCATCCGTGCCACCATGAGCTTTCGGAATAATGTGGTCCACAGTTCTGGCTTCAACGGCTCTCCCATTGCGCAGGCAGTTCTGACACAGATGATTATCACGCTTCAGTATGCGTGCACGTATGGAATCCCATTTCGAGCCATAACCACGCTGGTGGCGGCTGAGTCCGCGTTGATGTTGTGTCCAGCCTTCACCACGATGCTTATCGCAGTAGCCAGAACTGTCCATCGTTGTGCCTGCACAGCCTCGCTTACGGCATGCACGAGGGATTTGTGATGGCATAGAATTTCGCTCCTCTAAAAAATATTCTGCTCTCACCGTCGGTCAGTTCTGCATACACTGCCGGACACTATCAACAATTTCGCAGACCTGAGAAGCTGTATCGAAAAGCTGACGCGCCTTATCCAGGCTGACGCATCCCGCCAATAAAAAAGGCACCAGTATCGCTACCAGTGCCCATTTCGCCGTCGTTTGCGGCATTCTGTGTGTCCAGTGTTTTCTGCTCATAACACACCTGATTATCAGCGTTTCAACTGAAAGTGAGGTCCGTCTTTCAGTGTTTTCCAGTCCCCGCCCCATTCGATGGCAGTCCCCAGCTCTGCGGCAGCCTGCTTAAATGCCTGCGCGATTTTCTCGTACAGAGGCCAGTCCCATGACACCTGGCTGCCAACGTAGGCCACAACATCCACCGCATCACCGGTCAGGTGGCGGCTGTTCATGGCCTGGCTTTTCCCTTCCGCGACCAGCTGTTTCTGGCGATACTTACTGCGCAGGCCTTCCGTAATACCAAAATCAACCTCCGTAAGCTCCAGCGCACGGCGAACGACAGCAACCAGCTGTGGTTTGACGCCCTCCAGATTTTTTTCACTGCGACGGCTGAATCTGAATTTACCCGACATATTCACCTCAACAATGGAAAGATTTTTGTGACGTTCCCGCGTGCGCGTATCACCAGCACGCAGAACAGCAGGTTAAAAAACACTTCCAGCCAGCCCGTTGCTAACGGGCGACCACACAGATAGCTGAGGGGCGCAAAGGCATACAGCAGCATCAGCAGCCAGGCCAGCCATGACATCAGTGGTTTATGTCTGGAATCACGGCGACGATAAAAAAAGAGCGTCAGCACGATAACCGTGCATAACGCCACATTCAGTAATCCGGGAAGGTTACTTAACATTGCCGCCTCCTCCACCCCGCAGGCGGGAGAACAGGCCGGACACCAGCGATGCAATATCCTGCTGGTGGATGAACGACAGAATCTTCACCGACACCACCGCCACCAGCACCGCACACAGTGCATCCGCAGATGTACCGTCATAACCTGTTTTTGATGCAATCCAGGCTGACAGTACACGCGCCCCCAGTACACCAACAATGAACGACACCAGAAAATGTGCCGCCACACGCCAGGCTGAAATCTTCTGCGGCATCGTTGCCACAAACAACGCCCCGGCGAACGCACCAAACACAATCCCGAAATCCGTTCCGGTAAACAGCCCGAATACCGTCGCCCCGCCGAGCGCCGCAGCCGTGCCGGAACCGGACAAGGGTTCAGACATACTTTTTCTCCTGTAAATAAAAAAGGGCCACCAGCGGCCCGTAAAAAACACCCCGTCAAAAGCACCAGCATCCGCAGATGCCTTTTGTGCGGTGCTATTCAGATTTGCGCAGTAAAGGCAGGAGGACGACCAGCGCCATTGCCACCAGCACACCATCTGCCAGCACCGACATCAGCCGTCCGATGAAATCCACCACCACTACCAGAAACAGCAGGATGGCAGCCAGTACAAGGCGCGCACTTTTCACAGATACTGCTCCAGCGGTAACTGCAGCGCCTGAGCAATTTTCTTGAGCTGCGCTTCTTCATCCGGACCAATGCCGTCCTGGTCTGCGATATCCAGACACAGGCACAGCACATTAACTGCATCATCAGTACCTGCAACATCAGCCAGCTGACGAAGGGCTTCGGCATTGGCAGAACGCGGTGACGCTTCATAACGGGCGCGGATATTGACGCTCATCTGGGCAATCTCACCGGAGAACGGCGCAAAGGCAGGAAGTGCTGCAATGGTTTTCTCCAGTACCACGATTTCTTTCGCGTCACAGGTGTCGTCAGCGTAAGCAATGGAATACGCACCCCAGACGGTCGCCTCCACTGCATCGCGGTTCTCCATTTTCTTTACTTCAGTAATGGCCTTGCGGGTTTTCTTTTTTGAAAATACCAAACATCGTGACGTTTCCTTTTGGTGGATGAGCCTTCGCCCGGGAGGCCAGCCCACAGAAAAAGTCACACTGACCATGCCGTAAGCTCGCCCCTGAAAGGCTCTGTGGTTTTTGATGTGCGCCGGACGTGGCGCAAAGAAATGAAATAAGACTTACCTGAAATTAAGGTTAATCTGAGGATTTAAACCATTTATAATGCTTAGTAATATAAATACGTCTCTCTGGAGGAGAGAGATGCTTATTCTTCTTCATGGACTTTGTCCCGCGGCTTTAATCCGACAGCCGCGCCTTTTTTCGCCAATATAAACCGGGTTGAACTCATACAAAAAGCTCGCCGAAGCGAGCCTGTTAAAAGTATATTTACCGTTACAAATGGACCGTCACCATGGACTCGAACCCTGCACCACAAAACAACAATACGTGTTATGCACTCTTACCCAATGAGTTAGTGACGGTTTTTTGTTCTGTGGGAATCCAGTCTGACGACAGAATTACTGGAACACCTTGCAAAAAAAAGCCAGCCACCAGAGACTGGCTGGCAAATTACAAAGCTTAAATGATTCATCATACAATCGTCGTTACAGGGGAAACCTGCGGTGCAGCAAGATACAGAAATGTAAGCAAACTAACAATAAGCAAGCACAGCATATTCGGAATTAGTTATAATTTTAACGATGCAATGATTATTCAGTATGCAATTCAATCAATTCCCAAAAAAACCGCCATGAAGAAGGTTGGTCAATGCAAGAGATGAATTTTTTGATTGTTATAAAACCAGGGCGTCGAGCACCTCCCGAAGTATTCCGTGCTGTATGGATACTGTGGTTTCCCGCTAAACCGACTCTTTAAACCACCCTCGCACTGAGGAGCGCCTCTGTGATGCTTTTACAACACCAGAATGATGCATCACCGACCCTGCCAGGAAATACAAAATCTCCACCGTAACTCTCCACAAGCACTCCTGGGGTTGTGCGCTCTTTCCCTGTGCACTGTGTCAGTTCAGACACCCCCTAATATCCTTTACGGCTCGTGCCAGGCGTTCTGACTTATTATCGTCTCATACCGAAGGCGTCACACCAAAGGGATTCCACCAAAAGATAAATAAAATGATCTTTTTCAATGAGTTACAGCTATGATGAGCTATACTTTTTAAACGATAATATGCATCCAGAAGGCTGAAAATGATGGAATGGATAGTGATTGACACTGTTATATGCTCATCAAGTGGAATAACGTTTTCTACAGTATGGAATAAAATAAAATTGATACTCTGGTATCAGTCAGATGTATTCCTGCCACC
>Ga0137302_10496_pt1 | contig 17797 bp, 12 predicted proteins | sample Ramsor2O_GlcNAcB_FD_97184 | JGI IMG/M metagenome (GOLD analysis project Ga0137302, IMG submission 97184) | Mouse cecal microbial communities from Vienna, Austria - N-Acetylglucosamine amended with D2O_GlcNAcB | ecosystem: Host-associated > Mammals > Digestive system > Large intestine > Cecum... | reverse complement strand
TATCATTGTCCGGCATCTTGATAAGGAGCATCCGCACTGCCACATCGTCTATAACCGGGTGGATAATGACGGTAAATGTGTAAGCGACAGTTTCGAATATTACCGCAACAACGAGATATGCGACGAGATGAAAAGGAAGTACGGTCTGACCTATGGTGAGAACAAAGACCAAGTGAAAACTGAGCGTCTTAAAGGACGACCGAAGACCCGTCAGGAAATTTATCTCGCCGTTCAAGCAGCCAAAAGATCGGCAAAAGACTGGACTACTTTTCAGCGTGAACTCGCCCGGAAAGGCATTACCGTTAGGAAAAAATTCCGACGAGGTTCTACCGAAGTCGATGGTCTTTCCTATTTCAAGGACGGGCAAAAGTTCAAGGCCTCGCAGGTTGACCGCAACGGCAGATGCTCCTACGATGTCATCTGCAAGGCACTCGACCGAAATAAAAACCGACAGTCCCAGCCTGCATCGCCCTCGCCAAAACCGATGCGACAGCAGCCTAAACAGGAACCGAGTACCGCTGCAAAAATCATCGAAACTGGTGCTGATATGGTTGAAGGGCTCGGCAATGCACTCGGTGGTCTCTTCCAAGTCGGTCCTGCCTACGACCCGGAAGAAGAGGCCTTCATCAACGAGATGAAACGCCGCCAAAAGAGAAAAAGAGGCAGAAGTGTGTAATTTCAAAAACTGAAAAACATGAAAGAAAATCCTGAAAATTTCTCGGAGAATATTCTCCAAAACATTGCTGATGACCTCAGCACAATAAACGGTACGTGTACCGAAATCAAGGAGTCGCAACTCAACTGCGCCACCGCCGACGACCTGAACAATATGGGTATCACCATAACGTCAGCCGTCACTGAGAAAGTCGATGAGATGCAGACATCCATCGAAACCCAGACGCAGACGGTAAGCGAAATCGGAAGTAATCTGACAACCGAAGTCAACGACCTGAAGACCGAAATCACTAATAAGATTGACGACTTCACCGCCAATCCGCCGGTGCAGAAGATTGAAAAGACAATCCGTATCGCCAAGGAATCATGGCAAGTCTATCTCGCCATGTTCATCTCGGTGTTCACCTTCATCTTCTTCGGAGCTGCCACTATCTGGCAGGAGTCGCGCATCGAAAAGGCCCGTATCTCCGACATCAAGTATCACTACATCCTGATGCACGGAGGAGTTAACTCCGAAGGACTCGACAGCATTCAGAGCTGGTTCCGCGACCCTGAACGTGTCAAGCAAATCGAAAAAGAGGTGAAAGACTACGAAGACCGTGTGCAGGAAACCGCCCGCGCCCTCGACCAGAAGCACCGCCTCGAAGAAAAAATCAACGAACTCAATTCCAAAACCAACAACAAAAATTCCAGAAAATGACAGCACTCAACAACCTCATCTCGCGTGTAAAAAACATCTTCGGCCGCAAGGCTACACCCGCTACCAACGCTGCAACAAGCGCAGAACCGCCCACCGACATATCGATCGTAAGCGATCCCAGACTGAAAGCTGCACTCGCCGACATCGAGAGATATCTCGGCGACAACTACGGCACACCGACCGCAAAGCTGCAATATAAGGAGTACACCAACGGAGCCAGTCTTACCTCCGAAGATGCAACCTTTGCCGTATCGCTCGTAATACTCACAACGCCGGACGGAGCCTTTAAACTCCCCGACAACGTGCTGCTGCTCGGCGGAGTCACCTCGACAAACGATATAAAATGGCTCGCCACCGAACTGAGAAAGTTCACCAACTTCCTCATGCAACTCTGCCCCAAACATCGCATCCAGCACCTCGCCTTTGCCTTCGACAAGACCGAGAGTGACGACCTTCGCTTCGTCAAAGAAGCCGACGTTACTTGCCTTCGCCTCTACTAAGAGGTAATCCCACCCAACGCCCCGACAAGACTCACCCTCTTGCCGGGGCGATTTAATATATTAAAGCATATATGATTGTTATGTCGGAAATTATTTATAACTTTGTAATTAGGAATAGTAACGCTAATCTGAAAAATGACCGGATAATTATCACAAAGACATAAGGCGAGAGCCGAGAAAACTTTGAGAACCCTTTCGTAGTCGTTACGGGCTTTGGTCGGCCTTCAGATGCTACGCTGGGGTTCTCTTTTTTAATATGGCTACGAGTACCCAACAGAAACAGGAACTATTTAAGGCGATATGGGCTATTGCCGAGGACTTGCGCAACTCGGTCGATGGCTGGGATTTCAAGAGCTATGTTCTTGGAATACTTTTCTATCGCTTTATTTCGGAGAATATAACCAACTATGTCAACAAGATGCAGCACGAAGCCGGTGAAAGCGGTTTCGACTATGCCAAGTTCTCCGATGAAGAAGCGGAGTCGGCCCGTGAGCAGCTTGTCAAGGAAAAAGGGTTCTTTATCCTTCCATCGCAATTGTTCTGCAATGTCAGGGCGAAAGCGAAGAATGACCCCAACCTCAATGTTACCCTTGCCGAGATATTCAAGTCGATTGAGGCGTCGGCCATAGGCACAGAGAGCGAGGACGACCTCAAAGGACTCTTTGCCGATATTGATGTTAACTCCAACAAACTCGGCGGCACAGTAGAGAAGCGTTGCGAACAGCTAACGAAAATACTCAACAACATTGGTGGCATAGACCTTGGTTGCGAGTACGACGATAATCAGATTGACCTTTTCGGCGACGCATACGAATACCTAATGGCGATGTATGCCTCCAACGCAGGAAAAAGCGGCGGCGAGTATTACACGCCTCAGGAGGTGAGCGAACTGCTTGCCCGTATCGTGAGTCATGGACGCGACCATGTGAACAAGGTCTATGACCCTGCCTGTGGCTCCGGCTCACTGCTATTGCAATTTGCCAAGGTGCTCGGCAAACACAACGTCAAAAAAGGCTTCTTCGGTCAGGAACTGAACATCACTACCTACAACCTGTGCCGAATCAACATGTTTCTGCACAACATCAACTATGCCGACTTCGACATACACAACGGCGACACGCTTCTCGAACCCTACCATTGGGATGATGAACCATTCGATGCCATAGTCTCCAATCCGCCCTACTCCACAAAGTGGGTAGGCGATGACAATCCTCTGCTGATTAACGACCCCCGATATGCCCCTGCCGGTGTACTCGCACCCAAAAGCAAAAGTGACCTTGCTTTTACCATGCACATGCTTTCGTGGCTCTCTACCGAGGGAACGGCTGCGATAGTAGAGTTCCCCGGCGTGCTTTATCGCAGTGGCAAGGAACAGAAGATACGCCAGTATCTTGTGGACAACAACTACGTTGATACGGTGATTCAGTTGCCGCCTAATCTGTTCTTCGGCGTAACCATAGCCACCTGCATTATAGTGCTGAAGAAGTCGAAGCACGAAAACAAGACCCTGTTTATCGACGCTTCGCAACTCTTTGTGCATGAGGGAAACAAAAACAAACTCTCGTCCGACAACATTGCCGCCATCATTGCCGAGTATGCTGACCGCAAAGAAGTGGCGCACTTCTCAGCATTGGTTGATAACAAAACTATTGCCGAGAATGGCTACAACCTCTCCGTAAGCAGCTATGTAGAAGCTGAGGACACCCGTCCGCAGACCGACATAAAGGAGCTTAACGCCCGCATTGCCCGCATCGTAGAGCATGAAAACCGCCTCCGCGCCGAAATCGACGCGATAATCCGTGAACTTGAAGCCGAAACACTATGAGCAAGTTAAAAGAACTGATTGACCGCCTCTGTCCCAATGGAGTGGAGTTTAAGCCGCTTGGAGAATTAGGTACTTTCTTTGGAGGTCTAACCGGTAAATCCAAAGATGACTTTAAAGATGGCAATGCCAAATTCATCACTTACGTAAATATTTACTCGAATCCAGCCTTAAATATTGATGTAACCGATTTTGTCAAAGTCGATGAAAAGGAAAAACAAAATCGTATTCAGAAAGGCGACATTCTATTTACCGGCTCATCAGAAACGCCAAACGAATGTGGTTTTACATCTGTCGTTACGTCAGATATTTCCGAGCCAATATATCTAAATTCATTCTGTTTTGGGTTGCGTCTTAGTAACCCGGCATTATTTAACCTTGATTTCTTAAAGCATATTTTACGTAGTGAGGAATTGAGAAAGCAAATTGGCAAAACAGCAAGTGGTGTTACTCGCTTTAATGTTTCAAAGGCTCGACTCTCAAAGGTGGTCTTACCAATTCCTCCTATTGAAGTGCAAGACGAGATTGCAAAAATTCTCGACCGCTTCGCGGACTACGCAGCGGAGCTGCAAGCGGAGCTGCAAGCGCGTAAAGAGCAATACGAATATTATCGTAATCTCTTACTCACCTTCAATCCCTCCGCCTGCGGCTGCGGGACCGATGGTGAGCAAGAGACAAAGGTAACTACCTGGGGGGGGGCATAGTTACGAAACTGCTTGGAAAACTATGGGCGAGATTTTTATTATGAAAGCTGGTAAATCAATTCCGTCTTCAAATATATCAGGTTACAATCCTGGTAATTATTTTGCTTGTTATGGCGCTAATGGATTGAGAGGTTACGTTGATAAAGCAAACAGACAAACTGACAATGTTCTTATTGGTCGGCAAGGAGCTTTGTGTGGTAATGTCTGTTTTGCAAATGGGCCATATTATGCAACAGACCATGCTGTCGTAATCGAAAATTCATCTCTATTCAATAATCGCTTTCTGTTTCATCTCTTGACCAACGCTAATCTAAATCAATATAAAACCGCGGGTGCTCAACCTGGTTTGTCAGTAGAGATATTAAGAAAAATAGTTATTCCCGTTCCACCCCTCGAACTGCAAGAGAAAATCGTGGCTATCCTTGACCGCTTCGAGACATTAGTCAACGATCTCACACAAGGTCTGCCCGCAGAAATAGCCGCAGTCAAGGAGCAATACGAGTACTATCGTAACAAACTTTTAACTTTCAAATAAATAGCATAATATCATGGCAGAGCTTTATCAAATGGTGTCGGAGAACCCGGAATCAACCATCGTTGCCGAGTTTGAGCCGGGCTATCGCAGTTCAGCTCAATATCAGAGCGAGGCTGAGATGGAGGCTGACTTTATACGTCAGCTCGAACGCCAAGCATACGAGCGCGTCAATATTACAAGCGAGGCCGACCTCATAGCCAATCTCCGCTGTCAGATTGAACGGCTAAATGACATACAGTTCACCGACAATGAATGGAAAGCGTTCTTTGCCGAACACCTTGGCAATCCCAACCACGGCATCGTAGAGAAAACCCGCACCATTCAGGAGGACAACCGCAAGACGATTGTCCGCGAGGACGGATCAACGGCCAACATCACCATCATTGATAAAGCCAATATCCACAACAATCATCTGCAAGTCATTAACCAATATGTGCCGGAAGGTGGAGCTTACGAGAATCGCTATGATGTGACGATTCTCGTCAACGGTTTGCCGCTCGTCCATGTGGAACTAAAACGTCGTGGTGTGAGCATAAAAGATGCCTTCAACCAAATTAACCGCTATCAACGCGATTCTTTTTGGGCAGGGTGCGGGCTGTATGAGTTTGTGCAGATATTTATTATCTCCAACGGCACTATTACCAAATATTATAGCAATACTACTCGCGACGCCCACCTCAAGGAACAGACCAAAGGGAAAGGAAAGGGGAAGAAACAGACCTCAAACTCATTTGAGTTCACCTCCTACTGGGCGCGACTCGACAACGAGCCTATATACGACCTTGTGGATTTCACACAGACTTTTCTTGCCAAGCACACCCTGCTGAATGTGCTGACGAAATATTGTATCTTCACCTCCGAGGAAATCCTAATGGTAATGCGCCCGTATCAGATAGCCGCAACAGAGAAGATTCTTCAACGCCTGAATGTATCGACCAACGCCCGCACATGGGGCAAACGCGAGGGAGGCGGCTATATATGGCATACCACCGGCTCGGGCAAAACGCTGACCTCGTTCAAAACAGCACGATTGGCGTCGCGTATGCCCGATGTCGACAAAGTGTTTTTTGTGGTTGACCGCAAAGACCTCGACTATCAGACTATGAAAGAGTATGACCGCTTTGAGAAAGGTGCGGCCAACTCCAACGGCTCCACGGCAGTGCTTACAAAGCAGATAAACGATGATAATGCCCGGATAATCATCACCACCATTCAGAAGCTGACAAATTTTATAGCGCGTAATCCGCAACATAAAGTTTATGTACAGCATATAGTGCTGATATTCGATGAGTGCCACCGCTCACAGTTCGGTGACATGCACAAGGCAATCGTCAAGAAATTCAAGAAATATCACATGTTCGGTTTCACCGGCACACCGATATTTCCTCAAAACGCCGGGAGCATTAAGAACGTGGAATTTACCACCACCGAGGGTGCGTTCGGCGACCAACTGCACAGCTATACCATAGTAGATGCAATCCGCGACGGTAATGTGCTTCCGTTTAAGGTAGACTATATCCGCACTATGCGCGAAGAAGATGAGATAGCCAACGAGCAGGTGAACAATATTGACCGCGAGCGGGCATTACAGGCACCGGAGCGAATAGCAAAAGTGAGCAGCTACATTTTGGAACATTTTGCACAAAAAACGCGTCGCGACTCGCGCCATTATGATTTCTCAAAACTGGTCAATGTCGGTGAAGTAGCCACAGCCCGCGACCGCTCAAAGGTAAAGGAGGTGAAAACAAAGACCCGTATGCAAGGCTTCAACGCCATCTTTGCAGTTGCCTCCATACCCTTTGTGAAACTTTACTATACCGAGCTGAAAAAACAGATGGAGCAGTTGCAGCCCGACAAACGGCTGAGAATTGCCACTATTTTCAGCTATGCGCCTAACGTTGACATCGACGACGAAACGCCCGAAGACACCGAAGGGCTCGACCAGAGCAGCCGCGACTTCCTTGAAGCCTGCATCAGGGATTATAACGAGATGTTCGGCACGAGCTACGACACAAGTGCCGAAAAATTTCAAAACTACTATAAAGATCTGTCGCTCCGCGTCAAGAACCGCGAAATCGACCTGCTTATAGTAGTAAATATGTTCCTGACCGGATTTGATGCCACAACTCTCAACACCCTGTGGGTCGACAAAAATCTGCGTTACCACGGCTTGTTGCAAGCCTACTCGCGCACCAATCGCATACTCAACTCCATAAAAAGTCACGGCAACATTGTCTGCTTCCGCAATCTTGAAAAAGCCACAAACGATTGTCTCCAGTTGTTCGGCAACAAAGATGCCGGAGGACTTATACTTCTGAAAACATTTGACGATTATTATAACGGCTATGATGATGCCGATGGCACACATCATACAGGTTGGGCCGAACTAATCAAGGAACTTCTCGAAAAGTTTCCACTGTCGGGCGACCCTCGCGGACTGCACATCGTTGGCGAGAAAGCCGAAAAGGAATTTATAAAACTTTTTGGCACGATACTACGCGCCCTGAATATATTACAGACATTCGATGAGTTTGAGGGCAACGAGATAATCGACCTGGACGGCGATTTCCTTGACTATCGAGGCTTCTACAATGAGATGCACGAGAAATATCGCCCGAAAGGTGGCGATGCCGTTAACATCAATGATGACCTTGTGTTTGAGATGGAACTGATGAAGACGGTAGAAATCAACATCGATTACATCCTGTTCCTCGTAGGTCAGCTCACCGGCGACGAAAATAACGACCGCGAAATTATCATCAAGGTAATGAAAAGCGTCGAGGCTACGCCCGACCTGCGCAACAAGGAGGAACTTATCCGTGAGTTCATCAACCGTCATACACCGGAGAATGATGTTCACGACCAGTGGCACGAATATGTCAAGGAAACCCAACGAAAGGAGATTGAGAATATCATATCGGAGGAAAACCTCAGACGCGACAAAGCACTTGCTTTTATCGCTCAGGCATTCCGCGACGGCGAAGTGCGAGACGGAGGCACAGCCATAGCCGACATACTGCCACCGATGGGTCTGTTCGGCAATGCCGGAGCAAAGCGAGCTGAAAAGAAGAAGAACGTACTGCAACGCATCAAAGACTTCTTCGACCGCTTCTTTGACATTTCCGGCGGCAATTTCTTCAACTCTGATGAAAAGTGAAAAGACATGGCTATCAAACGAGCAATAGAAGAAGTAGATATAACTCAAGCGTTCTTCCCTGTTGAGGAACGCCCAGTCGGCATTGAGCCTTTTTTCGGGAATTTCAAGAGTATTCCCGGATACAAGGCTATTGTAGATTCTGATTTAGGCACGGCAATTTCTATAGTGAGCAAGGACTACCAACTTATCACAAACAGAGATGCTTATGAAATAGCAGTACGCCTTATCCCAAAGCTCTTTGAGGGAAAGACTATTAACGATTTTATTCCCTATAATGTACGAATAGCCAATTCCAAGGGTTCTTGTATCATTGACTTGATTATTCCGACAGGATGGAAGAACTTGTTTGGTGATAAGAAAGAAAGCTATACGCCGTTTATTAGAATCTGGAATAGTTACAACAGGACATATCGATTGAAGTTCGAAATAGGTTTTTGTCGCTGGATTTGTCTGAACGGTTCAATCTTTGGCGAGATTGATTTCAAATTTTCCGCTACCCATACAAAAAGACATCTTGGATTCTGTTTTGATGACATTGTAGAGCAGGGGGCAAAAAGACTGATCAACGTTAAAAAGGCATGGCACCAATTTGAATTAAAACTTTCAAAGGAGAAGGAAATAGCAATGCCACAATCTTTGATTTTGGCTATGTTCTGTCGTGCATTCAATATCATAGTTGACCCACATAAAATTACAAGCCAACAAAAGCAGACCTTAGCCAAACAAGCTGAGAAACTCATTGCAAATGGAAAAGAATACTTTGAAGAGCTTGGGAACAATGGTTATGCTATGTTCAATGTGTTGACGGATTTTGCTTCCTATCCTCCTGCCTATAGTTTTAACATGAATAATTATCAGCATATGGCTGGTAAATGGCTGTCGGATATTGTTGATGCCTATGAAAAAGCTGACTTCAAGCTATCTGAATTTATTGGAAAATATCTTGACACATCGGCATATCTGGAGTCATTAATATCGTGCAAAGGCAAGGATTCTACAACAAAACTATGATTTGAAACTGAATTTCCAATGAATAATATCTCACTAATCAGCGTGGCTGAATTGCTTGACGGACGGAATTTTTTTGTTCCGGCTTATCAGCGTGGATATAGATGGGGCAAGGACCAGATGTGGGAATTGCTCGATGACCTATATGAGTTTTCCATTCGTGACAAAAAGGAGGGAGAGTTCTACTGTTTGCAACCTGTGATTGTCCAACCAATCACAGATGATGAGAAACTGAAAGAGATAAAGAGCATAACCGGCTGGGGCGATGAAGTAACATTCGAAAATACAACATGGGAAGTCATCGACGGCCAACAGCGTCTAACAAGCATATATATCCTTTTCCGCTATCTTGTAAGCGAAGAAACTTTGTCACTGAAACGTCTGAAGAAGGACGGCAAGGCATTGTACCGACTTTGCTATGAGACCAGGCCCAAGACCAAAGATTTCCTTGAAGAACTTGACGAGGATTCTCTTAACTACGACAACATCGACGCGACATTCATAAGCAAAGCCTATCTTGCAATAGATGAGTGGCTCAAAGATCGTGGTCCGGCAATTGCTAAAAGATACGGGAAAAGAAACTCAACGGAGGATATTCTTCAAATGCTCTATAATATACTGCGTACTTCGAGAGAGGACAATCGAGAGACATCCGGCTCTGCCCAATTCATATGGTACGAATTGCAGGCCGATTCCACTAAGAATCCCATTGACGAATTTATCAGTATAAACAATGGGAAAATCCGGCTCACCGATGCAGAATTGATAAAAGGTCTGTTCCTCCAAAAGCGGAATTTTTCAAACGACCAAAGCGGCAGACAGATGAGAATTGCCATGCAATGGGAGGACATTGAGAACACTTTGCATAAGGACGATTTCTGGACGTTCCTCAGCAGAAACGAAGAAGATGACAACAGAATTGAGACTCTGTTCTCTCTTACTTATCAGAAAGATAAAGGTGTGAAGCCGCAGGATGGCAATCTTTTCAGACATTATTACGAACTCCTGACAGGCAGCGAAAGGGAGAATGAGCTGGAACAGAAGGTCGAGTATGAATGGGAGCGGATTGTGAAGCTTTTCCATGTGTTAAGCGGCTGGTATGAGGATCCGGTTCTTTATAACACCATCGGATTCCTTATCCATTCAGGCGTGACACTATCCGAGATACTTACTCTTCACGACGGCATTGACCTCGATGCCGGAAAGAGTGAGTTTATCGCTTTACTCAATCGCAAGGCTGAGGAAAAACTGCCGGGTCGCGATGAGGTAAAAAAGAACGAGATAGGTCTTACCTATGGCAAGAGTAAGAGACATGAAATTCGCTCTCTGCTTTTGTTCCTGAACATTTATCAGCTCAACAAGCAGATGAATGAGTTGCGCAAGAACGTGCCCACTCTGATGAGCCCGATATATAAGTTCCCGTTCGATTTGTTTGTATCACAACAATGGGATGTTGAGCATATAGACTCAGCCACCACCAATGATTTAAGAAGTGTCGAGGACAAGGAAGCATGGTTGATTGAAGCCATCAACGCGTTGAACCTCAAAGATGACGAGGAAATCATGACATGGCTAACTGAGAAAAATTATGATGCCATTTGGACAAAGATTCTTCAAAGAAGCGGAACCTCGGAGAGCAGCGACACGATGAAAAACTCAATCGGCAACCTGACTCTTCTTGATGCCGAAACCAACAGAGGTTATGGCAACCACATTTTTGCGCTCAAACGCAAGGAGATTCAGCGTGTCATACAAAGTGGAACGTTTGTTCCCATCTGCACACAGATGGTGTTCAACAAAGGTTTTGAATCTCAGGACACCGATCTGAGAGCATGGACAGATAAGGACAAAGAGTGCTATACTGCATTCGTTGTCCGGGAATTGAAATCATTCTACAATCTTAAAGACTGAACGTATGGCAGAGGTTAATGAAGAAAAAACGACAATCGGGAATCCCACTACACTGAGGACACTGGCTGATTTTTTGGGACAGAATAAAATCAGCGTAGTTGTGCCCAAAATACAGCGTGCCTATGCCCAGGGGCGTAAGTCGGAGGAGAATATAAGAATGCAGTTCTGTGACGAACTGTTTTCGACATTGGAAAATGGCGCAAACATCGAACTCAGTTTCGTCTATGGCTCAAAAGTAATAGAACACGATGGCAAAGGCATCCGGTTTGAACTTCTCGACGGCCAGCAGCGAATAACTACGCTTGTTCTGCTATATTGGTTTCTCGCCTGTGCGTCGGAACGCCCGATTCCGGAATGGCTTACAGCATTCACTTATGAGACAAGGACTACATCTACAAACTTTCTCCATGAGTTGTCACGAAGTTCGCTTGAAGTGACAGAAAAGAAACCGAGCGAGGTAATACGTGGCAGACAGTGGTATACCCTGGCCTACGACAAAGACAGTTCGGTAGAGGGTATGCTCAACATGCTCGATGCTTTCCATGCGAGATTTATAGCGTCATCAAATAAGGAGACTCTTTACGATAATCTTGACAACATCCGCTTCTACGAACTTGATCTCGACGACTTCGGACTAACCGAAGAAATATATATCAAGATGAATGCCCGTGGTCTTCAACTCACACCATTCGAGAATTTCAAGGCCGATGTTATCAAACACCTTAAAGATGAGGAGAATCCCAACTATAAGGAGAAAGTAAAGATGGAGATAGTGGGTCATCCTGAGGTTGACTACTATCTTAACTTCTCTCAGAAAATGGACAACCGATGGCTCGATATATTTTGGAAAAAAGAGGATGGCACCGGCGCAGATGATAACGACGGACGTGAATACTGTGCCCGCTTCTTCCGGTTCTTTTACCGCTACTTTGCCAACAAGTGCTATCTGGAAGTCCAGAGTGAACTGCCCGCTGACTCTTTCCGACCGAAGACGCTCCCCGACAGCGAGGACGGCAGGATGTGGCATTTCCTATGGACTCTTTCCCCGAAGCAGGACAAGACTTACTTCGGATTCAAATATTACGAGCAGATACTGGCTAAACACCCGGGGTATATCTACAACGTCGAGAAGATACTTGACTATCTCGCCGACAAGGATGTTGTGGATGTAATCAAATCGGAACTTGTCAATCCGTGGGATACGAACGACCGCCGACAGTTCTTTGAAGAGAAATATCAGTTGGCGGATGCAATTTATTTCGCATCCGTCACAGAGTATATAGAGAAAACAAAGGGATTGTTTAATGCCGACAATTTCCGCCGATGGATGAGAGTGGTACGCAACGTTGTCGAGAATCAGCTACTGCGTAACGTTAACGAGATTGTCACTATTGTCAGGAATCTACGGGATATTCTCCGGATTGAAGGAGCAACGGAGAATATCTACAAGGCAATGACAACAATAACCCGGCCAACATCAAACAACCGCAGTATCCTTGAAGAAATCGAAAAAGCGAGGATAATCAGTGCGGATAACAGTCAGGACTGGGAAAAAGCCTTTATCGCTGCCGAACGCCACCCGTTGTTCCGCGGTGCAATTGGATTCCTTATGGATAACATGCCTTCCTCTGTAGAAGCCTTCTCAAAAAGGTCAAGTCTTGTCGGAGAACTGTTTGACTCCAAGGGAATCATCGACAGGTTGAGAAAGGACCATAAGCTGATTCGTTGTTTTGTGCGACAACTTAATAAAAAGGTCTGGCTGATTGATACCACAATTACGGAGAAAAACGATGTTACCAATCACCTGAAGTCAATGATGCTGACTTTTCCAACGATAGGAAGTCTCGTTTGCAAACTGGGCGATATGGATAATCTTGATGAAGTGGAGCGACTGATCGATTCCATTCTCACGGGGCAAATATTGCCCGAAACAGAGGGTAGCCTTATTGTGGAAGGTGGCGATGAACGTCTTGACCGGACGTTTGTAAGATTGTGTTCTGAGCCTCGCATCTATGATTTTATCGATTATGTGGAGCGTGAAAACCCCAAAAAGTATCTGGTCATATCCGAACGAGACGGCAACTATGCAATAGACCGTGCAAGAAGCTGGTACGACAAGATATTCCTTGGGACGGAACGAAAGGAGGTCATAGATTTCATGCTCGGGCATCGTTTCACACTCTGGAGTGAGAACCAACAGCCGTTCAAAGATAGGTATGGCGATTATCAAGGGTATCGGGTATGGATCAAAAAGGACTCTGATTATCTCCAAAACTTTGCGATTGAATTTCATCAAGGCGGCAACGCCCGTTTCCTTGTCAGGAAGGAGCAAAAAAATGTCGCGGAGCTTTTTCCAAATGCCATAGACCATGATTATGAAGAGTGGTTGACAATTGACGAGATTCCGGCTTGTCATGCTTCTGATTCCGAGAGAATTCTGGCGAAAGCTGACGAAATTGAATCACGGATAAGAGATTTCAAAATAGAAAAGGAATCGCATGAAGATAGCCAGCTATAACATAGAGAAGTTATAGAATCGTTAAACGACCGAGACTGACAATATGAACGAACGTAGAGAGCTGGAACGATTGGGTGGAATTCCGCCTTGTCCGGACAAAGAACGGATCAGAAATACTGAAGAATCTGAGCTGCAAAATGGTGTTGCTGTGATTGGTATATCGCGACATCGACTCGGCACTGATGGCAAGGGGGTGACTACTCTCGTGGCGTTTCACGGCTGTCCGCTACGTTGCAAGTATTGTCTTAATAAGGAATGTTGGAAGCTGGAAGAGCAATTCAAACACTATACACCGCAGTCTCTTTACGACGAGGTGAAAGTGGATGACCTGTATTTCCGTGCAACAGGTGGCGGAATTACATTTGGAGGAGGCGAGCCTTGTCTGCAAGCCGACTTCATCGTTGAGTTTAGGCGCATGTGCGGCCCGGACTGGAAAATCCGTATCGAGACTTCGCTGAATGTTGACAGGTCGCTGATTGACAAACTGGCTCCTGTGGTTGACGAGTGGATTGTAGATATAAAGGCAAAAAGAAGCGTCGCCTATAAGGAATACACCGGTGTATATCGCCAGCAAATGATGAATAATCTAAGCCACCTGACTTCAAAAGAGAGACTGGATATTCCGAAAAGCCGAATCCATATAAGAGTGCCAATAATTCCGGGATTTGTTGATGAGGCACAGGCCGAGGAGACTCGTCGTATGTTTGTGGGGAATTGGAAGTTTCAGAATGTCGAAGTATTCCGTTATGTAGTTGATGAAAAACACTATAATGTTTCGGATGAAGGTCGCGGTAAACGAATCTGTGAATTGCTGAAGGATATTCGCAGTGAGGTGGCTGTTGCAAATGATTTGAATCTTTCCGAACGAGAATGTTCGCATAAGGAGAATTGTCCCGGGACCTGTCCTGTATGCGAAATGGAAACTGATGCACTTATGCGACAGTTGGAAGGAAAGAATATATCCCTTTCGGGCGATATTCTTTCCCGGATAGAGAGGTTTGATAGCAGTAGTGCTTCGGATGATGATGAATTAAACGGTAAAATGATTCTTCAAGGAGACGTTATGCCACCACATCCCGGAGAGATTGAATCATGGAGTCCGGAATATCGGTATAAGGAGGTGTTTTTCAAAGAATGTGCGGTTGCCGGATTGTCTTTTCATCTTGAAAAGGATGATGAGCTTTGGGATGAACTTGAAGTCGGGACAAAACTGGCACTTGTCCGTGACCGCCATAACAAGTATGACAGCAATGCCGTGGCTGTAGCATTGGCTGATGACTACGGTGGCAACCCTGACGATTTTGATTTTGACTTCATTCTCGGTTATATTCCCAAAAGCGATAATGCCGAACTTGCAGCCTTGATAGATGCAGGATATGCAGACAAGTTTTCTGTCAGGATAACCTCTTACAAGAGATACGGCAATTACAACAAGCGTATTCGCTTGACTATCTTTATTCTGGGCAATGAGCCGGAGATTGTGCGTCCCGACCTGCTTCGCGCCCAGTCCTTATCATGTTCGGAACTGAGAGAAATGGTTGATGAACTCTACGAGAGAGGGACAACATACTTCCGCTGGGGTGGATTCAACGGCTTTCCTCCTGATGAATTGCAATCTCCCGTCGAAGGTGAAAAGATTGTTATTGTCCATCGTGATGAGGATTCGGAGATTCTTTACCTGATGAGAGTGCTTGCCACCGGAGATGAATGTGCGAAATATGTTGAAAACCCGGATTCAATCCATTGTGTCGATGACTGTGCGCCGTACATACTCACCAACGTCATGGGGCCAATAAGGGTAAAGAAGTCAGATTGTCCATTCCTCTCCGGAGTGGACTTGTGTCGGTTCTCGGCTACGGATTATCTTCCCATGAAACTATCAGCCGGCTTCAAGGGAATATTCAAGAAGCAATTGTTCCGGACTATCAACCGCAACAATATCGACATGGACCCAAGTATTGACGAACCGATAGAACCAATAGACTGAAATAATTATGGAAGAAACAAAAATATCAGTACAAGGAAAGGGCGCGATTCATGTCGTCCCCGATGTGACACACCTTGAAGTGACAATAGAACAATGGTTTGCCGACTATGGAAAGGCTTTCGCACAGGCAAAGGAAAATTCGGCGTGGATGGTCAAGATTCTTGAATACAACAAAAAGCCCGGCAATCTGGCCAAGACTGTCAGATTCAACATCGAAGACTATACTGAGAATGAATATGACGATGATGACCATTATATCGGGAAGAAGAAAAACGGCTTTATGCTTGAACAGCGCATCAAGATTGACCTTCCGATAGACAACTATCTGGTGAACTGCATTGTGCGAGGTGTTGGCAAGTTCATACCTTCCGCCCAGATCAACATCGGATACACACTTCAGGATGCGCGACCAAGCCAGTTGAAAATGCTTGCCCGCGCAGTCAGCGACGCACGAGACAAAGCCAAGATTATGGCAGAGGCCGGAGGTTGTACGCTTGGCAAGGTGGTCAGCATAGATTATCGCCATCAGAACATACATGTTATGTCACAGGCGAGAAACATTCACTCGAATACCGAGGCAAAAGCTTCGACACCCGGCTCTCTCGACATCACGCCCGACGACCTTGTTATTTCTGATACAGTGGATGTGACTTTTGAGTTAGTCAATTCTTAAACCGTATGACAAAATCCGTTGATTATAACTCCTATGAGCGAATTTGATGAGTACATCGTCCATGGTGAACCGGGACAGAAGGAGAAGGCGGACGCTTGGCAGACGGCTATTGGTCTTCAGGATGTAGATGGGTTGAAGGTATCTCCCTATCTACTTGACACTGCGCGTCGGCATATCGAGGGTGACATATCCATTGATGAGGCTCGCGACCGCATCAAGGCTTACTATGAGACTAAGTCCGGGCTTGATGCTGTGGATGAAGAAGGAGATAAGGCTTCTGTCAACATCGCAAGGATTCTCAATGAACCCTCTTTCGCATTTTCGCTTATCGGGCTAACTTCAATCCATCGGCGTATCTTTGAAGGTGTCTTCAAGTTTGCCGGACAGTTGCGAAAGGTTGAGCTTAGCAAAAAAGAATGGGTACTTGGAGGAAATGCCTCAGTAAGCTACCAACCGGCTATCGACTTGCGCGAAGCTATCGAATATGACCTGTCACGGGAGAAAGAGTTTGACTATTCTAATCGTCCAATGGCAGAGATTATCAGGCACCTGTCTCAGTTCATTGCGGACCTATGGCAAATCCATCCTTTCCGTGAGGGAAATACCCGCACTACTGCTGTATTTCTAATAAAGTATCTCCGCTCAATGGGTATTCCGGCAACCAACGATATGTTTAAGGAACATTCATGGTATTTCCGCAATGCCCTCGTCAGAGCATCATATAAAGGATTGAATATCTCGCCTACAACAGAGTTTGTGGAGCGATTTCTCCGCAATGTGATTCTCGGCGAAAAGAATGAACTTCGCAACCGTGATATGCTTGTCGGAGCTTCCCTTCCTGCTCCTGCAATTCAAAGTGTAACCGAAGATAGTCCAAAGAGCAATATTTGCACTTTAGACTGCACTTTGGAGGAAACAGCCATACTACGCTGTATCGAATCCAATCCCAAGATAACCCAAAAGGAAATGGCTTCGACAATTCGTAAATCAGAGCGCACAGTCAAGACCGTTACGTCAGCCCTCGTCGAGAAAGGAATCATTGTGCGTCGCAACGGTCGTCGCAACGGCTGGTGGGAAATCCTCACTAAAGAAATTATTGGATAATTTTCGCCCAACTTAACAACTGAATCATGACACTACCGATAAATTTTAAGACTGTCTTTCATTCCTCGTCCGTATCCCCTGCCATGAATGAGAAGAAGGTATCTCTCGGGCATTGCTTAATGGTAACGAAAATGACCCTGTAAATGACCCTGTAAAAGGAGAAGAGACTCTTGAAAAGAATCTTCATTCAATATATAATATAATTAAAGGTAGTCCTTCAGCGACTTACTCTGACATTGCTAATCAATTAAATAAATCAATCGCTACAGTAAAAAGAAATCTTCAAAAATTGAAAGAGTTTGGCATTATCAAAAGAGAGGGATCTGACAAAACCGGCAGATGGATAATTCTGAAATAACCTCTGTTTTTGAACGGTATCAAGTAACTTTGTAGGCATAGTAACAGATGAATCTCGAAAATCATATAATAATAATCAATGGGGTGGACAAGACATATCAGGTTGATTCCATCCGACTTGACGGTTATAAATACGCCATCAAATT
>Ga0137302_10493_pt1 | contig 18169 bp, 10 predicted proteins | sample Ramsor2O_GlcNAcB_FD_97184 | JGI IMG/M metagenome (GOLD analysis project Ga0137302, IMG submission 97184) | Mouse cecal microbial communities from Vienna, Austria - N-Acetylglucosamine amended with D2O_GlcNAcB | ecosystem: Host-associated > Mammals > Digestive system > Large intestine > Cecum... | reverse complement strand
CTGAACAGCGGCAACGAACTGACTACCATCCGGGAAGAACTGCTGCATCTCCAAAATTATATGCAGATACAGAAAATCCGGCTGGGTGAACGAATTACTCTGGAAATTGATACCCAGCCGGAATTCGAATACTGCCAGACACTGAAATTAATCCTCCAGCCTTTGGTTGAAAATGCGGTTATACATGGTCTGGAAGAAAAAAAAGAAGGCGGAGTAATAAAAGTTTCTGTAGAACGCATTGGTGATAATATGAGATATACCATTGTGGATAACGGACTGGGAACCGATGAACAAGCCATAAGGAATGCATTACATTCCTCCATGTCCGAATCGGGAAAATGCCTTGCACTGAAAAATATACATGACAGGCTGAGAATCAAATATGGTGCAGAATATGGTTTACAGTTCTATAGTACGGTCAATGAGGGGACACGGGTTTTAGTTACTTTCCCGATTATTTAGAGCGTGTTTTTAAATTGCTTTCTGGAAGCTGTGCGTCACACTTTGTGGGAGATTTCTCCCGGATGAAGGGCTCGCAGTTGGGGCATAGTTTGGCTGCTGATGAACGAAAGGGCGGCAGACGCAACGCCTTTTCCCATATATCTTATATCCGCAGGCGTCAGCGGTGAAGTGGAGATTCGTATGAAATTATTAATAGTAGATGATGAAATTCAAATCAGAGAAGGAATGAAAGACGGAATCGACTGGGGGAAACTGGGAATCCGGAAAGTGGATGATGCAGATGGCTACAGTGCCTGGAACCTGTTTCAAAAAGAAAAGCACGAAATTGTGCTTGTGGATATCCGCATGCCTGGGATGGACGGAATTGAGCTCAGCAAACGGATTATGGACCTGCAGCCAGAAACCAGAATCATGATATTAAGCGGTTATTCTGATTTTAAATATGCTCAGTCAGCTATAAAAATAGGGGTTGTAAATTATGAATTGAAACCGGTTAATGCAGATAAAGTCATTCATTTTGTACACCAGTCCGTACAGATATTAGAACAAAGTAATATACGAAACCAGCAGCACCTGCAGTACCAGAAACTTTCTAAAAACAATCTGCTCAAGTCCTTACTGTCCGGAAACGCAATACCGGATGCAGCAATAAAGTTTGAAGAATATTTTGGATTTTCTTTATCAGATCCGGTCCAGTGCATTCTGGCTGTATCAAACAGGAACATTCCCGACACTCCACAGAACCGCTGGGATACCATTGCCGCCTCTGTATTTGAAGAATGCAAATGCGCCATTTACCAGGGTACGGAGCATGACACCCTGGTTATTTACCGGGTAGATCTGACTCCAAAAGGGCTGCGGGAGTACACCAGCATCTGGAAAGAACGTCTTGCGGCTACTGTAAATGACGATCTTCTTATCACCGTAAGTCATGCAGGCTGTGCAAAGAAACTACCCGAACTCTATCACCAGTGCAGACAACTACAGTCCTGCAGACTGTACGATACAACGCTCTCCATTCTGTATTGTGACGATATGGAAACCGTACCTCATGTCATGCAGTTTCCCTTTAAAGAGAAAAAAGAGTTCTATCACAGCATAGAAGAAAAAAATGGTTACAGCGCTGAAAGAATGATTGAGAATGCATTCCATGAAATGCAGGAAAAAAAATGTTACAGCGTACAGGCAGTTCAGATGTTTTGTAAAGAAGCTATAGAAACAGTGAAGCTTGCACTTGCGGATAGTCTGGTAATCTCTGACAATGCCCTGTTTACAAATCTTCCCCAGGAACTGGATTACTACAAAGAGCACCTTCTAAAATACTGCAAATGCCTTATAGATCATTCCACCGTATCTCTTAAAAATTCCTACCATACTGCTGTACTACAGGTAATCGATTACTTAAAATGTAATTATGAACAGCCTGTTACCCTTGAACAGATGGCTAAAATGGCGGATAAAACACCAAATTATTTTTCTGTCCTGTTTAAGAATTCCACAGGACAGCCTTTTCATAAATATCTGACCAGCCTGCGCATCGACATGGCAAAAAAGCTGATTTGTGAAAGCAGTCTGAAAGTGTATGAAATCAGTGCAAAAGTTGGTTTCCAGGATTATAAATATTTTGCAAAGGTTTTCTATGATCTGGAAGGCTGTTCGATTTCTGAATACCGCCGCAGAAAGACACAGCACCAAAAAATCAAATAACCAAATAATCAAATATTCAAATAATCATTACATTTTAGGATAAAATCATTATATTTTTGGATATTTCTACAATATTTTTCTTGTTATACTTTATTTATCACCAAATAATCACTACAAAGTAAAAGAAATGGAGGAATTTATTGTGAGAAAGATTAGAAGATTATTTATTTGTATGCTGGGGATTTTATTGGCAATGACACTGGCTTCGGGCTGTCAGAAACAGTCCTCCGGCGATTCTGCAGAGGAAAGTAAAGATACAAAGTCCACTTCGGAAGATACGGCTAAATCTACTGAAGCTGACGAAACCAAAGCTTCAAATCAAAAAACCACAAAAATATCTTTTTACGGAAACCGCACCGGCGAACCGTCCTGGGAACAAATGACTAACGAAACCATCAAACTGCATCCCGAACTGGATGTACAGGTAATTGACATTGACTGGGCTAATATTGACAAAATCCTAAAGACCGGTATCGCAGCCGGAACCCCTCCTGATGTGACACATTACTGGCCCATGCTGATTAAGCCTTATGTAGATGCCGGTCAGGCTTTGGATTTGACACCCTATCTGGAAGCAAATGACAATGAATGGAAGAATACCTTTCCGGCTGAACTTCTGGACCTTGGAAAATTCAATGATAAATATTATGCTGTTCCTTATCAGTCCACATTCCCTACCATGTATGTAAATGCAGATATTTTTAAAGAATGTGGCATTGAGATTCCAAAAGAATGGAATTGGAAAGAGTTTTTAGATGTATGCCAGGCACTGAAAGATAAAAAAGAGATCGCACCTTTTACCGTTGCAAGAGATGTAAACTCCTGGCTGAACCGTTTAGGTGCTGCAGGACTTGCCCAGGACGACGGAAAACTGGAAGAATTTACAAATGGTGATTTGGACTTTACCCAGAATTATCTGCCTGAAACCATGAAAAATATAAAGGAATTGTACGATAAAAAACTCTGGTATCCGGGAGAAGGCGCATTAAATGTAACAAGAGATGAGGCAAAAACTGCTTTCGTACAGGGTAAAGCAGCCATTATCGCTGAAACAAATCTGATATATCCCGACCTGATGGGCTCCGTTGATTTTGAGGTTGTTCCGGTGTTGTGGCCTACCATGGGCAAAAATACTGTAATCGTGGGCGGCACCGACGGCTTTATGATCCCCTCTAACGCAGCTCACCCGGAAGAAGCAATTTCTTTTATCAAAACATTCTTAAGCCCGGATATTCAGAAAATACGTGCCAAAAGCAGTTACCCGGTGGCAATCAATGGTGTGGAAGTTACTGACCCAGTTGTTACAGAACTGATGAAACAGACAAAATATTTAGTAACATCCGATTATTTGAACATATCTGCAAAAGTTCAGGAATATGGCAATGCCCAGTTAAACGCTAACTATATTTTAAGCAGCGGCGATAAAGCACTGGAAGACCTGGAAAAACTCAGGCTGCAGTCAAAAGAAGAATAACCTTTCGTTTTAAACCGCACAGCGTTATATATAAATATCAGAATAATGAAAGGGACTGCCGGCAGCTATGTTCCTGCAGTCCTTTCACAAAAAAGGGGCGATTCGAATGGGCACACACAAAATAAAACAAAAAAGTAAATTGGAAAGCAAGTTAAAATTACTCGGAGCACTGATGGTACTTCCCTGCTTGTTTTTTATATTGGTTGACCAATACATACCAATTGGGTGGAACATCATACTTTCACTGCAGGAATGGGATGGCTTTAAAAAACTGAAATGGGTATATTTTGATAACTTCATAAACTTTTTTCAGGACAGCGACTCTTTAAAAGCACTCTATCACTCGGTTTTATTGGGATTTATATCAACTGTTTTTGCAATATTATTAGGGTTAATTGTATCATTTATGATTTATAAACTGAAAAGAACCGAAGGAGCATTTTTAAGGCTGGTTTTCTTTACACCGATCATGCTGCCCACGGCTATTGTAGGACTGCTGTTTACTTTTGTATTTAACAGTGATATGGGGATCTTAAATCAGCTGTTAAGAGCAGTTGGTGCCGGTAACATGGCAACGGCATGGCTGGAAAACAAGGGAACTGCAATGATATGCATTGCTATTGTAAGCGGCTGGAAACTTTTTGGAGTAACCATGATGCTGGGATATACAGCGATTCAGAATATCCCCAGTTCACTAATCGAATCCAGTTATCTGGACGGTGCAGGTTATCTAAAACAAATCCGTTATATCATACTTCCTCTGATCAAACCAACAATCCAGTTGGCTGCGATCTTTTCCCTGACTACGGCATTTCGTACCTATGACCTTGTCTGGGCTATGACAATGGGAGGTCCGGGTAACCTGACAACGACCGTACCCATAGAAATGATCAAACGTTCCTTTGTATATAATGAATTTGGCTACTCTGCTGCTACCGGCTGCATCCTCACTGTAGTCGTACTAATCTTCATCTTTATTACCAACAAACTGCTGGGGGGTGAAAGTTATGAATACTAATACCAGACAGTATAAATTCAAACATCCCGACCGGAACATCAAATGGATCTGCAGAATTTTCACCTATTTACTGGTCATTATTTCGGTATACCCCGTTATCTTCGTTGTAATTACATCCTTTAAATCAGATGAAGAATTTTATAAAAACATTTGGGGCTTTGCTGCCAATCCGCAATTTTCCAATTATTGGACAGCCTGGACAACCGGACATATTGGCGGCGGTCTGCTGACAAGCGCCATAGTAACCATCATTTCACTGGTGATTATTTTAACCGCAGGCACACTTGGCGGATATGCACTTGCCAGACTTAAAGTCCCCTTTGGGAAAATCATCTTATTCCTATTAATTGTTACCTTTATGCTGCCTTCTGAAGCGGTTATTATGCCACTGTATTTAATGCTGTCAAAGCTGAAATTAAACAGTTATGTCATGCTGATCCTTCCCTATATCGGATGGAACATCCCCATGACTATAACCATTATGAGAAATTTCTTTTTAAGTATGCCTCAGGAATTGATCGAAGCTTCCCGCATTGACGGCTGCTCGGAAATAAAATCTCTGATACAGATTAGTATTCCGTTAATGAAACCGGCATTATCCGTATCCGCCATTTTTGCATTTGTGGGTATCTGGGGAGATTTATTCTGGGCACAGATTGCCCTTTCCACTACGTCCTCACTAAAGACACTGACTATGAGTGCACTTAGTTTTCAGGGACAGTACAATACCTCCTGGGGACCAATGAGCGCAGCCATCTGCATCACCATCATACCGCTAATCGTATTTTTCCTCTTTGTACAGAAGTATTTCGTTCAGGGGATTACAGGAGGGGCGGTAAAAGGGTAATTAAATTACGAATATTTGTCTAAATACATTTAAACCAGGAGGCATTATGTCAGAAAAATTAATTCTATTTCAGGGTGATTCCATCACAGACGCCGGAAGAACTTCCTCTTCAGACCCATTCTATGCATTGGGATGCGGCTATCCGCTATTAACGGCAGCCAGGCTTTTATACGAGAAATCCCACACACAATATCATTTCCTGAATAAAGGAATTTCAGGTAACCGTATTGTAGATCTCTACGCCAGATGGAAAGAGGATACCCTAAACCAGAAGCCGGATGTCATTAGCATTTTAATCGGGGTCAATGATGTATGGCATGAATATCAGGATCATTCGGGGGTGGATGCATCCAAATTTGAGAACATGTACGATCTGCTGTTAAAGGAAACGAAGGCGGCACTCCCACAGGTACAGCTTGTTCTGTGTGAACCCTTCATTCTGCCAATTGGAGAAGTGCTGAATCATACAGAACGATGGATGACGGACATGGCTCTAAGAAGAGTCATCGTAAAAAAAATGGCTGATAAGTTTGATGCTGCCTTTGTCCCCCTCCAGGAATCCTTTATACAGGAATCGGAAAAACTAGGTGCCGGATATCTGCTTTCGGATGGAGTCCATCCAACACCAGCCGGACATGAACTCATTTCCCGCCAGTGGATCAAATATACAGACATCTTATAAAAAACTTCAGGGACCATCGGGCATATGCCGCAGATGGTTCCTGAAGTTTTTTCTTTTCTAACGATTGAATGATTTATATATTAAAAATCAAACAAAGACAGCTGATTGGACTCAGGCAGTTCTCCCATCAGTCCCAGATCATCCATCAAATCAATTACCGTCTTGCTGACCTTGGTACGCTGTCTGAAATCATCTTTGGACAGGAACGGACCGTTTTTGGCGGCTTCTACCACCGCATCCGCCGCTTTATCCCCCAATCCTTCTATTGTACTTAAGGAGGGCATCAGCTTACCGTCTATGATCTGGAAGCGGTGCGCCTGGGCACGGTAAAGGTCAACGGGCATAAATTCAAATCCTCTTGCATACATCTCCTGCACGTTTTTCATGTCTTTATACGTATCCTGTTCCTTTTTGGAAAGGGTATCGTATTTCTTTTTGTATTCCGACATGTAATGTTCCAGTTTTTCCTTTCCCTGGCACATCAGCTCATAGCTGAACGCCGATGCACGGATACTGAAATACGCCGCATAATATGCCAGGGGATAAAACACTTTACAGTAAGCTATCCGGTATGCCATCATAACATATGCCGCCGCATGGGCTTTCGGGAACATGTACTTGATTTTCTTACAGGACCAGATATACCAGTCCGGGACATTGTGCTTTATCATTTCCTCTTCCATCTCCGGCTTCAGACCCTTTCCTTTACGCACACTCTCCATGATGGTAAATGAAAGCTCGCTTTCCAGCCCCATGTTGATCAGATAGGTCATGATATCATCACGGGTACAGATCGCGGTTGAAATCGTCGCCTTTCCTTCCTGGATCAATGTCTGGGCATTGCCAAGCCACACGTCAGTACCATGAGACAGACCGGAAATACGCACCAGGTCAGAGAAGGTCTTCGGCTTCGTATCAACAAGCATCTGAATAACGAAATCCGTTCCAAACTCAGGTATTCCAAGGGCTCCAAGGGGGCACCCGCCAATGTCTTCCGGTGCAATGCCTAAAGCTCTGGTACTGCTGAACAGGGACATGACTTCTGCATCATCCATGGGAATCTCCTTTGCATCCAACCCTGTGAGATCTTCCAGCATTCGTATCATAGTGGGATCGTCGTGTCCCAGGATATCCAGTTTCAAAAGGTTGTGGTCAATGGAGTGATAGTCAAAATGAGTTGTTATGATATCGGTTGTCTGGTCATTTGCAGGATGCTGCACCGGGGTAAAGGAATAGATCTCTTCCCCAAGAGGCAGTACGATGATACCTCCCGGATGCTGCCCCGTAGTTCTGCGGACTCCTACGCATCCCTGCACGATACGGCCGATTTCACAGTTTCTCTTTCTCTGACCCCGTTCCTCATAGTAATTCTTCACATAGCCGAATGCGGTTTTCTCTGCAAGCGTACCAATCGTTCCCGCACGAAAAGTCTGTCCTTTTCCAAATATAACCTCTGTGTAACGGTGGGCATTTCCCTGATAGTCACCGGAAAAATTAAGGTCAATATCAGGTTCTTTATTTCCTTTGAAACCAAGGAAGGTCTCAAAAGGAATATCAAAGCCTTCTTTTTTTAACATGGCGCCGCATTTGGGGCATACCATATCCGGCATATCACAGCCGGCGCCGCCCACGTAGGGCTTCACTGCATCCGAATCGAAATCACTGTAATGGCATTCCGCGCAGTAATAATGAGGCCTTAACGGGTTTACTTCTGTAATTCCGGACATGGTGGCAACGAAGGAAGAACCTACTGATCCCCTGGAACCTACCAGATATCCGTCCTCATTGGACTTCCATACCAGCTTCTGGGCAATGATATACATTACGGCAAATCCATTGCTGATAATAGATTTCAACTCCCTTTCCAAACGCTCGGATACTACTTCCGGCAGGTCATCCCCATAGATTTCATGTGCTCTGTTATAACAGATTTCACGAAGAGTTGTATCAGAATCTTCAATTACCGGAGGGCATTTGTCCGGTCTTACCGGAGCAATCTTCTCACACATATCTGCGATTTTATTGGTATTGGTAATGACTACTTCTTCCGCTTTCTCACTTCCCAGGTAGGCAAATTCCTCCAGCATTTCCTCTGTGGTCCGCAGATACAGCGGTGCCTGGTCATCCGCATCCTTGAATCCTTTTCCCGCCATGATAATTCTGCGGTAAACTTCATCCGCCGGATCTAAAAAGTGTACGTCACAGGTAGCTACTACCAGCTTGTGAAACTGTTCCCCTAATTTTACAATACGCCGGTTAATCTCCATTAATTCTTCCTGGGAACTGATATCTACCTTGTCGCTGTGTATCATGAACTGGTTGTTCCCAAGGGGCTGAATCTCCAGGTAGTCATAAAATTCCACCAGCCTTGCAATATCCTTCTGTGACTTATTGTTCAGCACTGCCTGATACAGTTCTCCTGCCTCACATGCCGATCCAATCAGAAGTCCTTCCCTGTGTTCGATAAAAGCACTCTTCGGAATTCTGGGCCGGCGGCTGTAATAATCCAGATGGGAATAGGAAATCAGCTTATACAGATTTACCCTGCCCGTATTGTTCGTGGCAAGTATAATCGCATGGTATGTATTCAGTTTTTTAACCTGATCCGGAGTTGTCTTTCCAATGGAATTCACTCCATTTAAGTCACCCAGCCCCCGCTCCCTTAACATTTCCACAAATTTCACAAAAATTTCCGCCGTACAGCCTGCATCGTCTACGGCTCTGTGATGATTTTCCAGTGAGATGTGAAGCGCTTTTGCAACCGTGTCCAACTTGTACCGGCTTAACTGGGGAAGCAGAATTCTGGCAAGGGCAACCGTATCCACACTGGTAAATTCTTTTTGGGTGCCCAGTCTTCTGCAGTTTTCTTCGATAAAACTCATATCAAAGGATGCATTGTGTGCAACCATCACCGCATCCTGCACAAATTCCAGGAACTCAGGCAGAATTTCTTCAATAGTCCTTGCCTGAAGCACCATATTATCATTGATCCCGGTAAGCTCCTCTATCCGAAATGGAATCGGAACCTGGGGATTGACAAAGGTAGAAAAACGATCTTTGATGACACCATTCACTACCTTTACCGCACCGATTTCTATGATCCGGTTGCTCACAGGGCTGAATCCGGTTGTCTCCAGGTCAAAAACCACATAGGTGTCGTCCAGGCTCTGTCCTTTGGAGTTCACAACCAGTTCCTGCAAATCATCCACCAGATATGCTTCTACTCCATAGATCACTTTAAACGGACAGGGCACCCGCTTTAGCTCATCCTTGGAAATATCCGGGTGGTCTTTCTGATACTGAGATTTAAATTCCCGGTCAATGTCTTCAATCACATGATTTGCATCGGGAAATGACTGTACATCCCCATGGTCTGTAATGGCTATTGCCTTATGCCCCCATTTATAAGCACGTTTTACAATATCCTTGGCTTCGGAGACTCCGTCCATATCACTCATTTTTGTGTGGCAGTGGAGTTCCACCCTTTTTTCCGGATAAGTATCCATCCGGCTGGTGCGGAAATCGGAAATTTTCTTGATTCCCACAATGGATCCAATAGTTAACTGGCTGTCAAACCGGTCTATGGTGGTAACCCCTTTCATTTTCACAAAGGCACCTTTTTTTACACCTTCCAGAATCTCCGGGACCTGATCATTGCGTGCAAACATTTTAACTACAATGGTATCCGTATAATCGGTTACTTCCAAAATGAGAATTGTCTTTTCATTACGGATTTCTCTTGTGTCCAGATTCTGAATCTGTCCACGGATAACCACTTCTCCCATCTCTTCCATAATCTGGTCAATGGTAATTGCTTCTTCTTCAAAATCCCTGCCGTAAATAACATCCGGATTATCTGACTTCTTATAGCCTCCACGGTAGCTGTCGCCGCCTTTGTTAAATCCGCCTTTTTTAAACTCTCCTGATTTCTTTGGAGCGGAAGTCTGTTTTGGCGCAGCTTTCTCCTGCCTGCCGGATGCCTGACCGCCGCCTTCTTTATTGGATGGCTTAGATGCTGCGTTTCCCTGCTCTGTCTGATTATCCCCACCAGAGGCGCCGGCACCGGCGTCGCCCGACCAGCCCTGAGCCTCTTCGCCTGCTAAGTTATCCTCATTATCCGACTGCTTGACCGCCACATTTTTCATAATGGCTTCTACTTCCTGTCGAATACGGATTTCGCTGTTCTTTCTGGCTTTACTTTCCACAGGGTCTTTCATTTCTGTCTGAATCTTCAGAGACATGCCGCACCGTTCACAGAAAATCTTTTCCAACACTCTTACAAGCTCCTCCGATTTGCCCTCCGCCACTACGGAATTTTCCATGGTCAGCTTCATGGTATCTTCAGCCGGAAACTCGCAGGATGCCTGGCGGAACAGATTGTATTCGAAAATGCTGTAATCCTTTAATTCCAGCAGAATGCTGTCTTTGTAAATGGGAAGCAGCTTCTCAGGCGTATACTGCTGGGACAGATTAAACCGTTCTATGATTTTAATAGTTATGGGCATCGCTAAAAAGAGCTGGCTTTTTATCGCCTGCTCTACTTCGTTAATATATTTTTTATGAATTAATTTTTCACTCTTTAGATAAACACGCATATAATCCTTTGCTGAAGTGACAGATACCTTGGGCACTGTCACCTGAGCAAAAAGACTTTGTATATTCTGGTTGATCTCTAGAGACGGAAATACATCAAAAAACAGCTTTTCCACACTACTCACTCCAGTTTACCAATTCTTCTCTTAATGCGTGAAGCAGCTGATCTTCCGGAATCTTACGGATAATTTCACCTTTTTTAATCAGCAGTCCCTCACCCTTGCCGCCTGCAATCCCGATATCCGCTTCTTTTGCCTCACCGGGACCGTTTACCACGCAGCCCATCACGGCAACTTTAATATTCAGCGGAATATCTTCCACCATATTTTCTACTTTATTAGCAAGACCGATCAGATCGATCTGGGTTCTTCCGCAGGTGGGGCAGGACACTACTTCAATGCCGCCCTTTCGCAGTCCCAGCGTTCTCAATATAAGTTTTGCAGATTTGATTTCTTCTAGCGGATCTCCCGTCAGGGATACTCTTATGGTATCTCCGATTCCCTGGGATAAAATAATTCCAAGGCCTGCCGCCGACTTAATATTACCGGAGAGAATTGTACCGGATTCCGTTATTCCCACATGAAGGGGATAGTTGGTTTTTTTTGCAATCAGTTCATGGGCTTTGGCGCACATCATTACATCCGAAGATTTGATACTGATAACCAGGTTGTCATAACCCAGATCTTCAATAATGCGTACTTTATCCAGGGCGCTTTCTACAATTCCTTCCGCCGTAACGCCATGGTATTTCGTTACCAGTTCCTTCTCCAGGGAACCGCTGTTAACTCCCACACGAATGGGGATTCCAAGCTCTTTCGCCTTCTCCACTACAGCGCGGATGCGGTCACCGCCTCCGATATTTCCCGGATTAATCCGGATTTTATCTGCTCCATGTTCCATTGCAGCTATGGCTAACTTGTAATCAAAATGGATATCCGCTACCAGGGGTATGGTGATCTCCTTTTTAATCTCCGCCAGTGCTTCTGCGGCTTCCATGGTCGGTACTGCACAACGGATAATATCACATCCTGCTGCCGTTAATCTTTGGATCTGTTCTACGGTAGCTTTCACATCTTCCGTTTTTGTATTTGTCATAGACTGTATCAAAACAGGATTCCCGCCTCCGATGACACGGTTTCCTATCTGAATTACTTTTGTATGTTCTCTGTGCATCCTATCCTCCTATGCCGTCATTTCACGGCTATGCTGTATACACGTTCACGATGTTCATTATAACCGATCTGAAATGACATGACAAGATGTAAAACACAGGAGACAGGTTTTGCCTGTGGCAGATTCTGATTACAGTTCCATGAACCGGGTGCCGAATCCCTCCAGTTCCACACGTATAGTTCCAAATTCCGTACTGACACTGGTTCTCTGGGTTTCTTTGCTGTTATTGATGATAACCAGGACTTTGCTTTTTGGAAAATATGCGCATTCCGTATATGGATTTGCTGTGACATATTGGGGATTCATTTTCTGTCCCGTTCCATAAAGGAGCAGGTTTAAAAACATCCTTGTATTTTCCAGGCTGTAGCAAAAGGAGGACAGATAAATCCCTTTTCCATTTCCGAAACTACGTACCGTCAGCGCCGGTACCCCTTTCTCTTCAGCCAGCACCACAGACTTGCCGTCTGTTAAATAAATGGAGTCCTGTCCCTGGATATAAGCGCCTTTGGGCAGTAACCCCTCTATCTTCTCAATCCGATACTGCCACCTTCCATGGCACACTCTTGCACCCTGGTCTTTATCTGTTCCTAAGATTTCCGACAGGCGGAAAAACGTATCAAAGCCATCCACGGCAGAGGGTTCCCCGATTCCAAGGAAGGTTCCGCCCTCATATGCCCATTTTGTAATCTGCTCCACCACACGTGCATCTCTCCATGCCTCACCGCCGCTCCATGCGCTTTTTGCCCTTCCGGCGTTAATCAGAACCTGGACGCCGTCCAAAGCACCGTTTTTAACGTCCTCAAAGTCCAGAAAACTTACTTCCACCGGCAAGCCTGAAAGCGCTTCTAAGACATGTACCAGGTCATGTGTTTCTGTCTCGTGAAAATGACCGGATAGCGTCCAGGAACGCAGTCTGCCCCAGCTGTGGAGTACCGCCACCCTGCAGTTTAACTGATATACCGGACCTTCTTCATGGAGTTTTCGAATCTGTCGGAATTCCTTTGCAATGTGCTCCACATAGCGGCAGAATTCAGGATAATCCTCTGTTAAATGCAGATATCCCCCCAAACCGATTCTTTGAACCGGCACACGAAGGAGAGCCCTGCGAATCTGATTCCAGTACTTTTTCGCCTCCAGCGCGGGATCTCCATCCCCCGAAAACGTGGGAGCGCCGCCAAGTCCTACCGGAAACAGATATGGATGCAGCCGAAGTTCGTGGGTAACGGATTTTACACCTGCGCACAATCTGGCTTCGTACCCGGAGAAGACACACTTAATCAGCCCGTCAAATCCAAACTCCCTAAACCTTTTTCCGTAAGGCTCCACGCCGACCCAGCTGTCATCATAAAAGACATATGCCTCCTTGCCATGGCGATGGACAATGTCCACCAGTTTTTTACCAAAATCAATCACAAAGTCATTGATAAAATTCATATAATCCCGTTTTCTGGAATTTGGGGGCATATGGGCTGCCTGATAGGCGCCTTTGTTTACAAAATCCTCTGCACACAGCTGATAGCCGTATTTGGATGCAAACTGCTGCAGCGCCAGAGGACTGACCGTAAAATCATAGGAACCCCAGTCCGTGAACAGAGACCGGTTTCTTTGGCTGCTTCCCCAGATCCAGGCAAAATTATAAAACAGAGAAGTAAAACGTACCACCGTAGTATAAGGATGGTCACTGCACCAGTCTTCCATCCATTTCAGCAGATAGGACTGCGTCTCCACATACCTTGGATCCACCGGCATTAAATGCTCCTGGTTCCATCCATTAGTCACATGATTATACATGGATATTTCTTCCCAGATGCGGTATGCGAGAAAACTAACGGTATACTTGTGGTAGGGCACTGCATTTTGAATGGTGAGATTTCCCGCTTCCTTCTCATAGGTCCACAGCCTTCTGGATACCTCCATTTCAGAAGTGCGGTCATAGACCTGCCAATACTGCATGGATTCCGGACTGTCGTTCACCATAAACTGCTCTTTGCTGAAGTCTCTCATGAGATGAAAGGTCACAAATGATTCCGCTGCTGTCTTTGGATTGGTAATTAAAAAGGTCTGCTGCAGCTTATCCATATGCTGATTCGCCCATTCATTATGCCCACGAATGATACAGATTGTAGAATAGATGCCATAGCCTGCTTTCAATATCCTGTCTGACAGTTTTGTCCCGTCACTGTCTCTGATCACATCGGCTCCCCATTTATCCGCCAGCTTCAGTGTCAGTTCCTCATACCCGGATTCTCCAGGCAAGGTGAATCCCCCTTTTAATTCTGCTGTCATTTTATATCCTCCTTATTCTCGTTTCCCTTCTGATGTAATGACATGTAAAGCGTTTTGCATATAGCTGCTGCATTTTTTCTGGATATAAAATGATCCAAATCCGCTTCTTTTGCTGCAATTCCCATTGCGCTGGCTGCCTGTATCTCCTCTTCCTCCCACAAAGGGGAATGAATCGGCTGCACAGGCAGCTGCTTTCTGCATTGATAACCGGTCATAGCAATCCTTAAAAATTCCCGCAGGGTAACTGCCTTATCCGGGAAAATTTTCTTCTCCCTCACCATAAATTGGGGAATCATCCCATTTTGATAAGCGCACTCTATCGTTCCTGCATACCATTCATGCCCCGCAACATCTTCAAACATATCGTTATAGACATTAACCGGGAAAAAATTCATTGCCTGAATAACCAGATCCATTGCCTCTGCCCTCGTCAGCCATTCCTCTGGTCTTGTAAGATCCAGGAACAGTTCCTTACCATCAGCCGGATCATCTCCCCCTTCCCAGTTTGCGGGTGGCCTGGGCAGGGTAATGTTTCTTTCTGGGATCCACTCATTTGCTGGCTTTTCACCGGTTTTACCAAACGTACCTCTAGTCCCCCTAAGTTGTTCCAACAAATCTTCCGCCACAAATCCCGCCATTTTATATGCCCCATAGTCATTGCTGTGGGTAAAATCACCGGGAAAATAATATAATTTAGCCTCCTCCAGTCCCAGGTTCCTTACAAATTCCATGCTCTTGCCGTGTAAATCCACAACCGGTACATTCATTTGTTCCCCAATCTCTTTACACACCAGGGCATAGTTCTGCAGCAAATCGTTGTAAGAACCATCTGACCCCCGCCAGGAATTCCTTGCCAGCGGCGTAACCAGGATAGGACTGGCTTCTTTTGCCCTGATCTCCTTGATATAGGTAACCAGATTGTTCCGGTACCCTTCTTCTGCCTTCAAATGGTGCATCTTCTGGTCATTATGTCCAAACTGGAACAGGCAGTAATCCCCTTTTTGAATGTGGTTTAAAATGATCTGATAATGGCCTTCACTGCGAAAACTCTCTGTGGTCAGCCCGGAATGGGCATGGTTGGACACCGCAGCCAGACTGCCGGTAAATGCGCTAAGCATCTGCCCCCAGCCGCTATAACTGCTTCCCGGTGCGTAAGGGTACTCCCCGCTCTGGTCCGTTACGGTAGAGTCCCCCGCTATATACAGGACGGGACTTTCTACCGGACAGATCTTGGCACTGACCAGCCTTGGCGCATTTCCCACAAGAGTAATCTCTGCACTGTAATCCGGATAAACCATCTTGCGGCCTCTTGGAATAATATCGCAGATATTCAGCAGAAACTCTTTATCTAATTCCTCACCTGCCGACAGTTTTCCCCGATAAAACAGCCTTCTTCTGCCCAGAAAAATAAGCAGTTCCTCTTCTTCCACCGCTGCAAAAAGTTTCAGCCGCACTTTATAATTGCCGCTCTGGGGAACATCTGCCTTGAAGGTGAGAGGTATCCTTCTGTTATTTTCAGAAAGCCGGCTTAGGATACCGGTTGAATCCACATAACAGCCGGATGCATCCTGTGCGATTCGCGTCAGATCCCTGTCCCGGTACCAGAAAAAGGCATCAAACCCGGCATTTAATTCGGGAATCTGCAGCATGGGATCCGCCCGCCTGTTGGCTTCTGTTACAAATCCCCAGGGCTTCTCCCTGGTATAGAGATCCTCCGGGGTAACCTCCCGTGTCCCTGCCACGCCGCCTGGAAGAAAGGAAAATGACCGTGGAAGATGCTCTGTTTTCTTACAGGGCCCCGTCACTTCGACAGTTTTCATAGTCTAACACCCCCGTCAAAAATGCCAGTGCCAGCCCCTGCCCCCAGCCCTGTATCCAGTTTCTGGATATATTGCGGTAACCGTTCCGGTCTTTCATAACCGCCGTACCTCCGGATACATTCAGCACTCTGCCGTCTGGACTGATATTGCCTAATACTCCCCGAAGGGCTTTGCTGATGTATTTCAGATGAAGCGGATTCCCCTTTTCCAGCATAGCCGATGCAATTCCGCAGGATGCCGAAATCTCTTCATAGGATTCTTCGTCATCTAAAATTGTCCTCCACAGACCATTTTCCGTCTGCAATAACTTTACGGCTGAAAGCTGTTCATTCAAAGAGCCCACAATATCCAGATATTGGGGATAAAGATAACACTCCGGCAGGCATTTTCCTACCTGGGACATGGTATATGCCGCCCACGCATTTGCCCTGCCCCAGTAAAAGCCTGACATATGGTCTTTGGTAATATTGTTATAACCGTGATACCAAAGCCCCGTATCCATATTCTGCAGATATTGAATATGCCAGTAATACTGGTTTAATGCATCTGCAATGATCTCTTCATCTTTTAATTTCACACCTACCCGCAGCAGAAAAAACGCCGCCATAAACAGCGTATCTGCCCAAGCCTGCTCCGGAAAATCGTTATTTGCAGAAACGGTATGCTGCAAAACCCGGTCCCCAAACCGCCTTGCCTCACCCCGGAGGTATTCAGCCTTTTTCATTACCAGGTCCCAGTATTTCTCATCCCCGCAGGCTTCATACAGCGTAATCAGGCAATGCCCCATTGCACAGGTATTGACCGTGAATTTCGGTACGCCAAGTTCTATGTACTCATCTATCCGCTCTTTTAACAATTCCAGATATGCTTCCTTTTTTGTGATTTCATACGCTTTACTGATTCCATAATAAGCAACACCGCAGGGCCAGTCCCAGGGCATATCCATCCGCATGGTGCGCGCCACAATCCGGTCTATTACTTCTTCCACTTGCTGCTGATCAAATACCAATCCTGCCATATTCATCCTTCTTTCTGCTTTAAAAGGCCGCTGCAGGCTTTTCCCGCAGCAGCCTAAGAGCTATATTATTTGTATGCCCCTTCATCTAACAACGCCTGTTTCTCATCCAGAATTTCCTGGTATCCGGCATCCAGATATTCCTCACAAGCTGCCTTATATTTCTCATCAAATTCTTCGGGAGCCGAAGTCACCATATCTACATACACTTCCTGCCACAAAGCACTCAGATCGGATGCATACTCACTGGAGCTCTCTACCGGTTTTGTAAAAATCGTATTGATTAAACCGTAAGATTCGATCTTCTTCGTGTAATCATAGGACTGCCTGATCAGATCTTCATATCCTGCCGGTGCAAGGGTTTTCATATTTGCTTTCAGATTTTTCTGTTCATCACCATAGCTTGCCACTTCTGCAACCAGACACCAGTAATCTTTATTATTATTGTTGGAAAGTTTGGATTCACCGTTAAAATCTGCTGCCGGCACTGCTATTCCATCTTCATCCAGCGTATAATTCTGTCCTTCCACTCCATTTTGCAGATAGAACAAATTATCATCCTGAATCATCCAGTCTAAGAACATCCAGATTGCGGCTCTCTGCTCATCGGTTGTCTTAGCATTCATTCCCATTACCATGCCATAGGAAGGATATTCATAATAATAAGGTTTGCTGTCCTTTGGCGCAAAAGCAGACGGATCTAGAACAGCTACTTTTGCATTTGGATCATTGGTTGTTAAACTGTTAATAACGTCTGTTGTATTGGTCATATAGAAGCCATAAGTTCCGGTCTTGCCGGAAACAAAATCTCCAACTACGTCCGGTTCTTCTTTTTTCAGATAAAATTCTGAATCAATAAGCCCCTCGTTATATTCTTTGTTCAAAGTCCGAAGATAATTTTCTGTGGGCTTCCAGGTCAGTGCCGGCACATTCAGATCGGAATATAAGGATAACTCTGTCTGATCAACCTCCTGACCGCGAAATGCATAATCATAAGTAAAGCTTTTATTTACAAGGCGTTCTCCCAGCGTTCCCAGTCCGGCATCCTTCCATGCCTGTGCAACTGCCTCCAGTTCCTCACGGTTTGTGGGC
>Ga0137302_10492_pt1 | contig 18183 bp, 17 predicted proteins | sample Ramsor2O_GlcNAcB_FD_97184 | JGI IMG/M metagenome (GOLD analysis project Ga0137302, IMG submission 97184) | Mouse cecal microbial communities from Vienna, Austria - N-Acetylglucosamine amended with D2O_GlcNAcB | ecosystem: Host-associated > Mammals > Digestive system > Large intestine > Cecum... | reverse complement strand
GATTTTGGAGATGTCATTAAAACATATCAGGAAGATGAGTTATCAATCCTTGAGTTAGCGTATGCAACAAGTATACATAAATCACAAGGAGCTGAATTCCCAATTGTGATAATCCCGGTACTTACCTGCTTTTGGCCGATGCTAAAGCGAAATATTTATTATACAGGAGTTACGCGGGCAGAATTTCGGGTTCATCTTGTTGGATCAAAGAAAGCTCTCTATATGGCAATTTCCAACAGTGATATCGGCAAGAGAAATACCCTGTTGGCAGTAAGGTTGCGTGCAGAGGCACAAAGACAGGGGCTGATTCCTGGACAAGAAGTTGCATAAGAAGGAGGAAATCAAAAGATGATGAAGATTTTTGAAAACTGGACATTTACCAGAGTTTTGCCGGAACCATTTGCGGGCGTGGCTGCAAACCGCGGGAAAAAAGACACAACGGAGGCATCCTGTCTTTCCGTCCATAATCATATGTCAAGAATGAAGCGTGCAACCCTGCACGCTTCCACTTTAAAAGCACTGCTGGCCGTATCTGCAATTATAAGAGGAGACCAGGAAGGCGCATTTGGTGTACAGACAGTGTCGGGAACGGTTAAATGGTATTGTATGGAGTACGCAAAGCCTGTGACTGCCGGTTCTGAAATAAGAATCGGTGTGTACCATCCACAGGATGGTAAATGGAAAGGGATTGTAAAGAACGGAACAACACTGGCGGCATATCCGCAGATTGGTAAGCGGGGGGCAAGCGGCAGGGAAATTATCATGATGTTCATTTTTGCAAGCTTAGCAGAAGGTTCTCTTCATGACGATGAATTTTCCAAAGCCTTCTTGCTGTTAAACGATGAGATAAAAAATGGATATCCGGATGCGGATAAGGCAACGGACCTGGCTTTTCTATGCTGTGACAATCTGTACCGAAGAATTGTCAATAGTGCGTCTCTCGGTGAGTCTGGTATTTTGTTTGACGGGGATAGTATTGCGTCTGGAAATGTACCGTTAATTCTTACCAGTCAACTGGCCGATGGAGATTATAACCCGACCGAGACGATATATGGAAAATTTCAGGTTCTGGAATGTAAGGACTGTGAAAGAACAATAGCAGAATTAAAAGAGCAGTATGACCGCAAATTTGAGCTTACCGATGAGGAAAAAAATCTGGTTCCTAAGCTGCCGGAAAAATACAATGTATCAGCAGAAGCACAGGAGATTATGGACGCGGTTATCAACAGCCCCATGCGGGTTTTCCTTAGTGTAGGGGAAGCTGGCACGGGTAAATCAACAAACGCAAAAATTATAGCACAGTTGTTGGGATTGCCGTACTATGCTTTTACATGCAGCGAGGGAACAGATGAAGTGGATCTGGTATCTTCCATGGTTCCCAATACAGGTGAACGGCCGGGAAAGATTCAGATTCCCATGCCAACGTATCAGGATCTAATCATGGACCCGGCTTCCGCTCTGGCGCAGATATGTGGATTGTACGACAACGAAATCAGTGAAGAAGAGGCGTTTAGAAAAATCCTGACCATGTTTTATCAAAATGGATTTGAAAATGGGAAGGATGATAAGAAATTTGTCATGGTAGAGTCCCCTATTGTGACTGGGTGCAGAAGACCATCACTGGTGGAAATACAGGAGCCTTCTGTTATTACCAAACCAGGTACTCTGGTTAAGTTAAATGGACTGCTGGATGAAGGTGCGGCAATCACACTGACCAGTGGAGAAGTGGTGAAACGGCATCCCGACACAGTAATCCTCATTACAACCAATATGGGATATAAAGGGTGCCGGGGATTTAACGAATCCGTTTTGTCCAGAATGCGTATGGTTCATTACTTAGAGCCGCTCAATGCGGAGGCAATGGTAGCCCGGGTCAAGAAGAAAGTGAAATTTGACGATGAGACTTTCTTAAAGAAAATGGCGGATATTGTTTGTGAAGTACAAAAACACTGCAATACAGAAATGATTACGGGCGGAGTATGCGGATACCGGGAATATGAGGACTGGGTGTGGGCTTACCTTATACAGAAGGATATATTGAAAGCAGCAAAATGCACGCTCGTTGCGAAAGCAGCGCCGGAACCAGAGGAAAGGGAGGAAATTTATAAAAAACTGGTGATACCCGCGTTCACAGAGGCGCATGCGGCATAAAAAAATGAGGAGGAACCAATGAATAAAAAAGTGCAGCAAAAACATAATCAAATAAAAAATAGAATGGGAAGGCTGACGGATAAAGATTTTTTTCTGTCTCAATCCTATCATGGCACCATGTTAAAATCTGTCAGATTGTTGGGACAGAAGAATGATATTACCCTGTTCATGGATTATGAAGAGTCCGATGACGCCAGGATTGCGTTTACAAATGGACGGCTCCTCTACTTAAATACGGCGAATCCAATCACAAATCTGATGACGAGCCGGGTGTCTAAAATAAAGAGCCATGAGGGGTTTATAGCCCATGAATGCGGCCATCTTAGATGTTCGGATTTCAAACGGCGGGGCCGGTATGTAAGCGGATTCTCCAGATGGCGTGTGTATCCAAAGCCTCCACAGGTGCAGCTGGTATACGAAAGAAAAGCCTGGGAGGAGATGAAAGGATACTTAAATGCCCATAACGTGGTGGCAGCCTCGGTGATACAGAAAACCGCTTCTTATATAAATAACGTACTGGAAGATGTGTATATTGAAAGCTTTATGTGCCAGAAGTATCCGGGCAGTATTCAAAATGGAATTCAACGTAATGCCGCGCTTATCATTCATCATATTCCAACGCAGGAAGCGCGTAAGGCAGAAAAGAGCGATGGACTGACTATTATGCTGGATATGATTTTCCGCTATGCCAGAGCCGGAAGGACAGAGGCAGAAAAAGAATATGATAAACAGTATTGTTCCCGCTTAAATTCCTGCCGTAAAATCATTGATGAGGCAGTGGTAAGCGCTGACCCGGATATTCGCTTTTATGCTACGAACCGCCTGATGCTAAAGTTGTGGAAATACATCAGACAGGCCATTAAAACAGCGGCAAAGAGCCTGAAAAATGAAATAAACCGGCTTTCGGAGGAAGAACTGAGTAAGAAAATTCAGGAGTATTTAAATCGGAAAATGTTATGGGTGGCACTTTCAGAGACCATCGGTGCTTCGGAAGAACAGAATGAAGTGGAAGAGGAAATTGAAGGCTGGGACGGGGAGCTGGAAGGGGAACCGGAATCTCAAAATCAGAACGGTAAGAACGAAGAATTAGAAAATGCACTTGAGAAAATGCGAGATGGGCAGAGGCAGGAAGGAGGAGAAGAGGAAACAGAGGAAGGATCGGAGATCGATGAGACATTATCTAATCTTTTGCAGAAAATAGCAGAGGAGAAGTTTCTGCTGGATGAGGAATCGGATTTAAAAAGGAATCTGGAGGAGGAGGCAGCAGATTTTAAATTGGACGGTATCCACAAAGATTCAGTGATTGAAATGCACCGGATGACAACAGTTCCCCAGGGATTGGAAAAAGAATATAAAATGATTGCTCCAGAAATAAACCGAATCACAAAACGGCTGGAAGCATCGTTTGAAGATGTGCTGGAGCGGCTGGAGGGAGGTACGCAATCAGGTCTTTACATGGGGAAACGTTTAAGCCGTGGAAATCTGTACCGGCTAGATGATAAGATTTTTGAAAAAACAATAAAACCGGAAGATGGATTTTCAATCGCATTTGCGGTTCTGCTTGACCTTTCAGGTTCTATGTCATCCGGTGGCAGGATTGAGTCTGCACAAAAAGCGGGTCTTGTCATGTATACGTTTTGCCGGAATCTGGGAATACCGGTTATGCTGTATGGCCATACAACCCATGATACGGGATATACGGAAGTGGTAGACATTTACTCTTTTGCAGATTTTGATTCTGTAGACAATCAGGATTATTTAAGAATCATGAGTGTTAGTACCTATGATTGTAATAGAGATGGAGTAGCACTTAGATTTGTAGGACAAAAACTGCTAAACCGGCCAGAGGATATAAAAATATTATTAATGATTTCCGATGGACAGCCTTATGCCCAAGGATATAAAGGCGAAATTGCAAAAGCAGATTTGCAAGAAGCCAAATATAGCCTGGAAAAAAGAGGAGTTAAGTTGTTTTCCGCAGCAATCGGTGATGACCGTAAGATGATTGAGGAAATATACAAAGATGGATTTCTGAATATTGCAGATTTCAATACAATGCCAGTCAAACTGGCAGGTCTCATCGCCCGGTTCATCAGATAGAGGAGGAGACATATGGCAGAAAGGGAAGAACGGGACTGGTCTAACGTAGTATCCGGTCAGATTGCAGTGTATAAAACAGATAAGGCACTGTTAGAGCTCATGGATAATTTAAAACCAGCGTCATATTTATTTCCGGCTCATATCCATGCGTCCGGAGACGTGTCAGAAGTTGGGGAAAGGTCCTTAATCCGTCTTAATATGCTGGATTACAGCAAAGGAACAGGGGATAATACAGTGAGTGTCTATGCCAATATCAGCCCAGAAGAAGCTAAATACATATACTCGGCGCTCTTTAATCATCTGTGGGAATTTGATTATCCCCAGGAAAAGATTTTTGGTAATCCAGATAAGGAGGGTTACAGTATTGTCACAAAACTTAATATTGTCCGGTATGATACTGATTCCCAGGGGAATAAACGTAATTACCCATGGTTTGTAGAAATACAAAACGGACGCGGAATTGCAATGAAAAATTCCAATGGTGGCCGGTATTGTAAAAGGAATAGTTATATCTGTGACAAGAAAGCCAGTCTGTACATCAATGATAAAGACCTGTTTATCCTATTTTGCAAGACAGACGCTTATATACGCGCATTTGAGATGGAGTATGCATTTCGGGAAAACAGGATCGGAAACTTTACCAGCTTGTATGGTCTTTTAAAGAATGAGATACAGGGAGCAGCCGACAGACTGCTCACTTGTATCTATAGGGAAGATGAGGAACCTATGAAAAAGGCAGGATGATTTAGTTCTAAAGCCCCAGGCTAAAGACCCTGTAAAAGTTGTTTGCTTGAATAAGAAGGGCAGATATGATATATTAGATTTGTAAAAGCATAAATTGTCTGGAACAGAAAGGAGGGCTTCTATGTGCCAGATCTCAATCCGCATACCGGATGCAGTTATGTATGATACACATATGAGTGAGGAGGAGGCCGCTGCATTTGCCAGATGTATGGTAGCAGTAGGATATTATACGCAGAATAATGTGTCCATAGGATACTGTGCCCAGATAGCCGGTATGACAGAAGAAGAATTTATTAAATATCTGGGAAAGCGGAAGGTCAGTATTTTCCAGTTTGACAATAAAGCAGAGTTTTTGGAGGAACTGGAGAATGCGTAGAGTGATTGTAAATTCCACCCCCATCATTGTACTTTGTAATATTGGATTATTGGATATTCTGAAGGCGCTCTATGCAGAGATTTGTATCCCGGAGGCTGTGTACCGTGAGGTGACAGAGAAAGACGATTCGGCATGTCAGGTATTAAAGACTGCATTGAATTGGATACATGTGGAAAAAATCGCAAACCAGTCAGATAAAAAGATGTATAAGGCGAAGCTTCACGATGGAGAAGTGGAAGTCATGATTCTGGCCCAGGAGGGGACAGCGGACGATTTAGTCGTGATAGATGACAATGCTGCTAAAAAAACAGCAAAATATCTCGGTCTAAAAGTTACCGGAACAATCGGAGTCCTTTTGAAAGCCAAGAGAGAGGGGATTATCCCGGAGATTGCTTCCGTTCTCGAAAAAATGAAAAAGAACGGATTTTATATCAGCGAAAGCCTGGAACAGCTGGTACTGGAACAGGCAGGAGAACGACACGATATATAGTAAGGGCTGACGATTGATATCAATGGCGGCGTGATCGACGTTACCTCGGAAGATGACGGTTTAAACGCGGCCGGGGGAAATGACGGTTCTGGAAATGACGGTTCCGGAAATGACGGCTCCGGTAATCTGGAGTCCGGCATGGAAGGAAGGCCGGGAGGCCCAGGCGGCGCTTTTGATTCAACAGAAGGCGCCTATATCAAAATTACCGGAGGTGAGTTAAAGGTCTGCGCCTCTGGAGACGGCATTGACTCGAACGGTGATTTCTATATGGAGGGCGGCACCGTGATCGTAGAGGGCCCGACAGACAATGGAAACGGGACGCTGGATTACGATGGAACCGGAACGATCAGCGGAGGAACATTTATGGGAACCGGCAGTTCCGGGATGCTGCAGTTATTTTCCAGTGACTCCACGCAAAATGTGATTGTCATGTATTTTGCTGATACGAAAACAGCCGGCACGGAGTGGACGCTTACGAGCGGTGATGAAACGGTAATGCTGTCAGGGAATCCGGATAAGGAGTATTCTTCTCTGATTATAAGTTCCCCGGAATTAAAGGACGGGGAGACGTATCAGCTGGCTGCGGGAGAAGAATCTAAGGAAATCACTGTCTCGGGAATCATTACCCAATCCGGCACACGGTCCGGAATGGAGGGCGGACCGGGATCCGGAATGGACGGTTTTAAGAACAACGGCCCTCGGAATCGTGGATCCGGTGATAATGCTCCAGAGAAAGGCGGAGAAAATGGCATAACAGATAATCCTCAGCAGGGAGGCGGCATGCGTGGGAAACACGGCGCTGATGGCAGCGGAGGAGGGGAAGCGGAGAACTGAAGTAATAATTAAATGATATTGGATTCCAATTCTCACTTTTTATGGTAAAATAGCCATAGAAAGTGGGAGTTGGAGGTTTGAAAGACTTTGGAAAAGAAAATTTGGCTGGACAAATTAAGGGCAGAAGACAGGGATACGGTATTTTCCATGACTTCCGACCCGGAGATCGTAAAATATATGCGTTTTGATACCCATGAGAAGCCGGAGGAGGCAGAAGAACTCATCCGGCATTATACGGAAGGAGGAAATTACGGCTTTCTCATACGAATTGCAGACAGCGGAGAACCGGTAGGAGTCGCCGCCCTGAAACAGGATGAGGAGAACTGCGGAGAGTATTCGGTGTCACTGTTCAGTTTTCAGAGGTTCTGGAACAAGGGATACAATACCGCTGCCGTGGAACTGCTGAAGACATTTGCACAGGAACAGGGAATCAGAGGCCTGAAAGCTTATGTGGTGGAAGAAAATTACGGTTCACGAAAGGCAGGAGATCCTTCATTTCGATGATTTTCCCTATGGATTATACGTTTACGCTCTGCCAATGAAATCAAATACAGAAAGGGTAATACCATGAAACTGTTTGGAAAGAAGGCTCAGCCTAAAAAGGAAGAACCAGCAGTCCTGACACTGTATGCCTGCAGAAAAGACGGGAAGGCCGTGCCGGATATTGCATGCCGTCTGTTTGCTGATGTGATGGACAAAATCTTTTATACGGACGAAGATGAATTTCAGATTCGTTTTAAGGATGGCAAGGCCAGCACCACGATTCTGGATCGTGAGGTGAATGAGAAAGAGGCAGACAGAGAACGGAAAATGCGTTCCATCGCCATTTTAAAGGAGAAGGGGATTCCCTTTCTTGAGCATTTAAAGGCGTCGGTGTTCGAATCGGAATGTAAAATTCCGGACAAGGAAGTGATCATTCATCGCCTTGCCTGTATTTTTACCGCTTGTGTCCAGTCTGAGTTTTATACCAGCGGGCAGTTTAAAAACTGCAGGGAAATGGCGGCGGAAGAGATCGCACAGATGGAGGAACGCTATCAGATCTCGGAGTGGCTCTCACCGGAAGAACGGGACTATCTCGAAAATCCGGACAAGGATCCGGCGCTCCATAACCGGTTTGGATGGCGGTACGAGTGCTGCTCTGTACTTTTGTGGGCACTGTCCATGATGGAGTTGAATGAACCGACAGAAATATGCGATGCCTCTGAGCTTGGAGCAGTCATGTGGAACCATACTTTTGACAGTCTGATGGAAACTGCGGTTCTTCGCAGCAGGGACGAGATTCTCGACATGCAGGATCTGGTGCTGCGGTATGACTGGGCCTGCGTTGATGCGAGAGTCCACCACAAGGAGGTTCCGATGCTGAACAGTGATATTGTTTTCGAGTGGCATTATGCGCTCAACTGGCTGGTGCAGGCTGATGGAATCGCAGACTGGGACCGGGTGACAACGACGACGTAGGCGCAGAGAGACGGAGGGATTCACGGATCAGCTGTTCGCCTGCGAAAACCGCGTGTTATCGGCAGTAGTAGATTTTCCATGAAATATGACAAAAGAGGACAGGACACTGACCGCTTTCCGCGCAAATTTATTTCACATATCTTTGTTTTCTCACATAGATCTTTCGGCAGTGGCCGCATTCGATTTTTGCATCCGGTACCACTGCCGTAGTTTTTTTACTTCCCCGGCCGTAAGGAATATCTTCCATTTCCCATCATCCGCAGTTTTGATAAGCCCGGTCCGGTATCGCCCGTTCCCGGAAAATTTCCCTAATTCCTTTATAAAATGAATATGAAATACATAGGCTCTGTCAGGAATGATAAACCAATCGCTGTCTGCATAAATAACATCCCGCCTGTGGATTTCCGTCTGTTTAAAACACTCATTAAAACTGGCTCCCAAATAAAGTTCCTCCCGTTGCAGCCAGGATAAACGATACAAGATAGAAACAAAATAACAAAAATCCGGAAAAATTATGGAAAATCCCATCCCTGAAAATAACATCAGCCAGAAATCTTTGTCAAGGCGTATGAGAACAGCAGCCAGGTCTCCCTGAATCATGGCCGCGAATAAGACGCCGGCCGGAATCAGAAGCATTAAAAGGGCAGCCATGATATTGTAAATGAAAAGAGATTCCCATTTCCAAAAGAGAAGATTTCTTTTTGTTAAAAAAATAGTTATATTCGAATGGTTTTTTTGCTTTTTCATTAGGAGGAACCTGTCTTTCCGCAGCTGAGTGTCTAGTACAGCATTGCATAAATAACCGAGTACTATTACTCGGTTATTTATGCAATGCTGTACTAGTCGTTCAGATTAATTATCGCCCCCACAGGGCAGGTCTCCTGACACAACCCGCACCGGAGACAATGGTTTCCCACAATCTGATAAGATTCCCCTGGCGTGATGCATTTTTGCGGACATTCCTCCGCGCACCGCCCGCATCCGATACATGCATCAGTGATGAAAAATCCGCTCACTTCCTCATCCACCCATTTCTTATCTGCAATGCGCAGGCGTCCTGTGAATTTCAGCGATTGGCATTCCGGGCACCTGGCGCTTAAGGCAATCTCACCGCAGGCGGCCAGCTGCTTATAAAAAGGCTTGCCTTTAGAGGTTACAATATACATCCCGTCATCATTGGCGATCATAATATTGATGATCCGGCTCTGCGGATGGCCCCCGGCGTCCACCGTTGCGGCGGATGCGATCTTGAACTGCCGAAACATAGTTACATACTTCTTTGCTTTTTCGTTCATGGAAAACACCTCCTGATAATGTAAGCTTACTCCCTTTAACGTGAATTGTAAATGTTTTAATATGAAATGTAAATGGCAGGTACTGCGGTATTTTGACATTCTGAAAAGGAATTTGAAACTTTTATGCTGCTGACCCAGAAGGGAATCTACTTGAAATCAATCTTCGTCTGGTCAGCCAGATGCGCGCTGAAAAATAGAAAGTTTATTTTAGGTCATGAATCTGATATTTTTGCCATGAATCTGATTTTTAGTTGGTGGGGATTACGATATACTCAGACTAAATAGATCACATTAGTAAAGACAATCACTGAAACAGACAGAAATTCAGGAGGATGATGCAGCATGCAATACGGTTATTTTGATGATGAGAAAAGGGAATATGTGATTACGAAACCGGATACACCTGCGCCGTGGGCAAACTATCTGGGTTCTCCCGAGTACGGTGCAGTCATTTCTAACAATGCAGGTGGCTACAGCTTTGCAAAGTCAGGTGCAAACGGCAGGATTTTACGCTATATATTTAACAATTTTGACCAGCCGGGACGCTACATCTATATACGCGACAATGACAGCAGGGATTACTGGTCAGCGTCATGGCAGCCTGTCGGAAAGGATTTGGAGACATACCAGAGCAGATGCCGTCATGGAACCGGGTATACAGGAATAGAAGCGGATTACAGCGGCATTCATACAGAAGCGCTGTACTATGTGCCGCTTAACAAGTCCCATGAGGTGTGGAACTTAAAAGTGACGAACAGATCCGGCTCGGCGAGAAGTCTGAATATCACAGGATATGCAGAGTTTACAAATAACAACAACTATGAACAGGATCAGGTAAATCTTCAGTATTCGTTGTTTGTCACAAGAACTGCCTTTAACAAGGACCGCATTCGTCAGACGATACACGGCAATCTTGACGGTCTGGAGAATGGAGAGGAGGTTGACAACAAGCTTGTGCTTGACCGCTTCTTTGGACTGGCAGGAGCAGAAGTGGCATCCTACTGCGGAGACAGGGAGAAATTTATCGGACGCTATCACGGCTATGAAAATCCCGCAGGTGTCATGAACGGAAATCTCGGGAATGAACTGAGCTACAATGAAAACGGGTGCGGAGCACTCACCGCCACACTCACGCTTGAACCCGGGGAAACAAAAGAGATTGCGTTCATACTGGGAATGAAGTACAAAGACGAAGCTGAAAAAATACTTGCAGAATACCGGAATCCTTCGGAAACCTGCGCAAAGGAATTCCATGAACTGACTGGCTGGTGGCATGAAAAGCTGTCTCATTTCCAGGTAAAGACACCGGATGCGTCGTTTAATACAATGATTAATACATGGAATGCCTATAACTGCTTTATGACATTTCTATGGTCACGAGCTGCTTCTTTTATCTACTGTGGACTGCTGAACGGATACGGTTACCGCGATACGGTACAGGATATTCAGGGGATCATCCATCTGGCGCCCGAAATGGCAGCCGGTAAAATTCGTTTCATGCTCTCTGCACAGGTCGACAACGGCGGCGGGCTTCCGCTTGTAAAATTCACACACCATCCGGGACATGAGAATACACCGGATGATGCCGCCTATGTACAGGAGACAGGACATCCGGCATACAGGGCGGATGACGCACTGTGGCTGTTCCCTACGATATACAAATACGTGTCAGAATCGGGAGACCTTGCATTTATTGATGAGGTGATTCCATATGCCAACAAGGGCGAAGGAACGGTTTATGAGCACTTAAAACGTGCGGTTGATTTCTCCATAAAGCATTTAGGACCGCACGGCATGCCGGCAGGACTTTACGCGGACTGGAATGACTGTCTGCGGCTGGGAGCGGAGGGGGAGTCCTCCTTTGTAGCATTCCAGTATTACTATGCGATGACGATTCTCGGGAAATTTGCCAGATACAAAAAGGATGAAAGCTACATTGCTTTCCTTGACGAAAAACAGAAGCAGCTTGGAAAATTAATTCAGAAGTTTTGCTGGAATGAAGACAGGTTTATCAGAGGCTTTACAGAGAAAGGAGAGGTCATTGGAAAGAGAACGGATCAAGAGGCAAATCTGTGGCTGAATCCTCAAAGCTGGGCGGTTATCAGTGGATTTGCAACAGACGAACAGGCAGACAAGGCGCTTGACACGGTGCACGAGAGACTCAACACGGAATACGGCGCCGTGCTCATGGATCCGCCATATCATTTCGATGCCTTTGACGGCGCCCTTGCAGTCATTTACAACGCGGGTGTCAAGGAAAATGCCGGTATTTTCTCACAGTCACAGGGCTGGATTATTCTCGCAGAAGCACTTCGCGGGCATGGAGAACGGGCCTTTGCCTATTTTAAGGAAAATGCACCGGCAGCTCAGAATGACAGGGCTGAAATTCGTAAGCTGGAACCGTATTGTTATGGACAGTTCACAGAGGGGAAAGCGAGCCCGCATTTTGGACGATCTCACGTGCACTGGCTGACAGGTACGGCCTCCACGGTCATGGTCGGCTGTGTCGAGGGTATCCTCGGTGTACGTCCCGACTTTGGGGGATTGAAAATAGAGCCTTCCATACCAAAAGAGTGGGATGGCTTTGAGATAAACAAGGATTTCAGGGGAAAACATCTGCATATTACGGTTTACAACCCGGAGCATGCAGAAACGGGCTTTAAAAAGCTGACAGTTAACGGTGTTCAGATGGAAGAAAACTATATTCCGGCAGAAATGCTCAGAGAGAAGACGGAAATCGAATTATACTTATCCTAAAATTTTTATATTATGATGCGATAGAACTAAGAGTAAATACATTTTAATCAAGGAGGCATTTATTATGAAGAGAAAAATTGGCGTTATGACAATCTGTGCTGCAGTTATGCTGGGAAGCCTGCAAGCCGGAATGACCACGGTACAAGCCGCGCCGGCGTATTCCGGAAATCACTATGGAACGGGCTTTGACGCTTATGATGAAGCGACAATGGAACTATCCAGCTGGTCGAACGGTGGTATGTTTAACTGTATCTGGAATCCGGGAAATGTGTCATTCTCAAATGGAATCATGAGTTTGAAGATTGACCAGGATGAAAAAGGATATACAGGCGGCGAATGGCGTACAAAGGAGTATTTCGGATACGGAATGTATCAGGTAAACATGAAACCAATAAAGAACCCGGGCGTTGTAAGTTCCTTCTTCACCTATACTGGTCCAAGCGACGGTACGAAATGGGATGAGATTGATATTGAATTTCTGGGATATGATACAACCAAGGTACAGTTTAATTACTTTGCAAATGGAGTAGGAAACCATGAATACGTGTATAATTTAGGTTTTGATGCTTCGGAAGGCTTCCATACCTACGGATTTTATTGGGCGCCCGACAGGATCACATGGTATGTAGATGGCAATCCTGTATATTCGGCATCGGAAGATATCCCCTGCCTCCGTTTTTGTGCGCAGAGGTGATAATACCTGAACCATATCCAAATCACCGCCGCTTCTTTCCAATTCCTCCTGATATATTTCTGAAATTTTTTCTGCGGCGTCATATGCGTCTTCCACATAGGTAAAGGTAAAATCATCTCCATAAAGAAGATTCTTTTGATTTCTGTTCATCAAATCCGCATTCCATATGATATTTGACCCCTTCGCCTGTCGGAAAAACTCGTCCAGAACCGTAACTGGAATCACATCGGAGACAATTAATTCTCTAAATACATCTCCCGGTCCCACCGATGGAAGCTGATCCGCATCACCTACCAATATAAGTCTGGCTCCTGTCTTGATTCTTGAAAACAGCATACTGGCAAGCTTCATGTCGGACATGGTAAATTCATCCGTAATAATCAAATCCTCTTCGAGGATTTCGGGTTCCATATTGTCCATCTCATCATCCGTTACATATAATGCTTTGTGGATTGTAAATGCCGGATACCCGGTACTCTCTGAAAGTCTTTTCCTGGCTCTGCCTGTGGGTGCACAAAGTAGTACAGACTTATTTTTTTCCAGACGTTCAAATATCTGAAGAATAATTTTTAGGATGGTAGTCTTTCCCTTTCCAGGGCCGCCAGTGATGATGGATACCTGGGATTGAAATACCATTCGGACTGCCTCCTCCTGTTTTTGTGCAAGCGTCATTTTACTTTTTGCTAAAACAGCCTCTAATTCCCGTTCAATATTATACGTGTTCCCCGGTGAACGGAGCAGCCTGACAAGATGATACGTTGCCTCTTTCTCCGCCTCCCGGTATGCCTTTAAATAAATAGCCGTTCCATCTGCCTCCAGAAGCTTATCCTTCATTACCAGCTCATTTCCTGCCAGCTTAATCTGTCCGCGCCTGACTGTATCAGTTGGAAAGCCTGCATTGAGCACCTTATATGCCCTATCGACAATGATGGTACTGTCTAAATACAGATTTCCTTCTTCAGCGCCCTTTCTCAAAACATATTGAATAGCCGCTTTAATCCTTTTAGGCTCATCCGGAGCGAGGTCTTTACTGGCTCTGGCAATGGGATCAACGGTAATAAAACCAAACCCTTTGATTTCACAAAGACGGTATGGGTTTTCCTTCAACAGTGTCACTGCTTCCAGACCAAAATGCTGTTTGATTTTTTCGGCCTTTTTGGGTGTGACGTGGTAAGGTGCAAGATAAGCCATTAATTCCCTTAATTCCGCACTCTTCTGATAGGATTCAATAATAAATTCCAGCTTCTGTTCAGTAATTCCCTTAATAGAAAGGAGTTCATTGGGATGATTCTCCATAACAGTGAAGGTATCGGTTCCGAACCGGTTGACAATCTCTCTTGCCATAACCGGGCCGATTCCCTTAATCAATTCGGAGGACAGATAACCGATGATTCCCTCCCGGCTTTTGGGAAGGAGAACCCTGGACCAGTCAACACCGAACTGAAGGCCATATTTCTCGGACCTTTTCCAGTCTCCCTCCATCTCAACCTCCACATTATCCATACAAGGAAGTTCTTTTCCAAATGCAGTGAACGTCACCTCTGTTCCATAATTGGATATGACTGCTTCACTTGGAATACAATCCAGCTCCATACTGCTGTATTCAGCCACGGTATAACCATTCCCCGGGTTTATATACAGTCGGCTCTTAAATTTACATACCATCGGTTCTCTTCCTCCCGCTTACCTTGAAACATAAATGTATCTCCCATCATTGACTGCATAAAATCCGTCCTGCTTTAAATATTCGGTAATAGTATTGGCTTGCGCGCCAGGATATCCAGGAAGATTGCCAGCCCGTCTGTAACCCTTAGGGGTGCGGATATTACAGACACCATCGGTACGAATCCAAAATTCATTTTTTCCATGTGCAAATATATTGGTAGATATCGCTTTGATTCGTTCCCTTCCGCACCGTGTATACCATTCATATACCGGGTTGTCCGTTTCGTCCTGACCATTATTTCCATCATCCAGACCTTCCTCGGCCGCTCCACTTCCACTGCCAGACTGCTCTTTTTCCTCCGATGATTTAATTATCCTGATTCTCCATTTTTTTCTGATAAGCAAGTAATACACTGCAAATGGAATCCCAATCGATACCGCATTCACAATAAGTCCCAAAATCATGGGAGCTGCCAGCTGTAACATCACGGCCCCCGCTGTGCACATTAAAAATACCATGATGAATTTCTGTACTTTCTTTTCATTCATCCTCGTTTATCCTCCAAAAGCAGGCGGCTAGAATGCGCCATCACATCCTAGCCGTCTGTATTCATACTGTTAAATCAATTAAACGGAAGACCTTCTTCCATTCCACTCGCTACATTCATAAAGTCATCGCCGGCAGCTGCCCTCGCAGCCCCTCGCTGGGATGCGCTTCTTCCTACCGCGCTTCGGCTAGGTGCCTGACGCTGTGATGTATTTCTGCTGGCAGCCGGTTTTGCGGCGCCCTGATTCGTAGCTGGCGCTGCTGCTCTGGATGCCGCAGTGGCTGCTCTGGGTGCCTGTGTTGCATTTCTCGTCACCGGAGCTTCTTTGGACATCTGTGCCGCTGATGCATTTGCAGGATTTGCTGCTCTGGACGGAGCCGTGCTCTGCGCCTGCCCATTATCTGCCTCTCTCTTTCCATCAGCGAACTCAACATCGTCCGCTTTCAAAGAAACGCCATATACCTTTTCTCCCTTTTTATTTGTGTAGTTATCATTCTGCATTCTTCCGCTTACCACCACACGCATACCACTGTACCAATACTGTTCCACAAACTCTGCTTTCCTATCGAATGCCACACAGTTAAAAAAGTCTGCTTCTGGTTCTCCTTCTCTCTTTGGTATCCGGTCCACCGCCACAGTAAATCTGGCAATCGACATCTGGGCTTTCTCTGAAAAACTCACCTCCGGATCCCTTGTCAATCTTCCCACAAATATACATCTGTTCATTTGTTATCCTCCTTCGTTTTTATACAAACCCACTTTTGGATTGCTCCATCTTAGCTTCATGCGCAAAAATAGACACGGAAAGATGGTTTCTCTCCCTGCCTTTTTATACGGCAATGCCGCCTTCTCCTGTATCATCTGTTCTCCAGATTTCAGCCATCTCCTCTGGAAAGGCTACTGCAGCCACATCCCGGTACCGTCTTGCTCCTTCATCATTCAACGGGGCCTCCAATGAAGCTTTCGACCAAAAGATTGCTTCTTCTTCCGGTACATGATAGGGACCTGTGAGAAATCCTCCGTAATTCCACCGGGGTACGGAAGGCTCTAAAATCGCTTCCAGCTCCCCCTTTGTATCTGCACTCAGTATCATCTGACTTTTCTTTAACATAATCCCAACCAACAGGACAAATGCAAAACACTCTGCTCCGTATCCATTGACACGTCTTCTGATACTTTCTAAGGCGCTACAGGCACTAAGCTTCATTCTCTCTGTTTTTGTCTCATCACTACGCAACTCTTGTTCCGTATGACGGCAAATTGCTTCGATGATGAATTGTTCTGTCCATCCCATCATATCCAATCTGCTCCTCTTTTTTCTTCAGGCCAGACCACCAGTAATCATCAATTCCCTTATCATTTCCAGCCCAAATCCCATCTTCTCTCTGGTCCCAGGTCTTGCGGATGCATTTTAATTTAAGCCGGTCACAGCTCTCATAGAGCCTGCAGCACCCCGCACGAATCTGGTCCCGCTTTTTCCGTTTCTCTTCACAAATCTTCCTTCCATAGTAACGCTCCTTGTTCTGACATTTACCACAAGTAGAGGACTTATAATCACCATAGCAGCCGATATCCATGAATTTGTCCATGTCAAAGTATTCCATGACCATCTCAAGACCGTTCTCCTTTAGGACTGCCAATGCCTTCTCAAGGCTCTTATACTGGTTTACTCCCGGTGTCCCCAAAAAGCTGTATCCGGATAAAGCATGAGCGACAATCGGTTTTAATATTCCTTCCGTTACCCGTACCGTCTTGTCAAATGGATTTCCAACAAAACTGACCGGACTCTTACTGCCGGCACCACGTTTTTTATTGGTACTGCTTAACCACAAATACTTTTTATCATCATGGGGAGCATCCAACCGTATCTGAAAACCTTCAATCTTTCCGGATATACTGTAAGCCGGGCATAGGATTCCCTGGTTATTCCGATATAACGCCATATCCCAGTTTTGGTTTTGATTCATGTAAAATCCCGGTATGCCTGCAAGAGAATATCCTTCTTTTATCAGCCTCCTTGCGAGCCCCTCAGTCCCATGAACTGGAGTACTGCGAAAATGGAATGCCTCAATCTGGTTGCTTGTTAGTCCCCGGTCCATCAGTTTTCTCCGGTGAGTTTCCGACAGGGACAGCATCTCTATGAGTCTCTGATAAATCTGACTTCTTTTCTCAAGACTTGCTGTTTCTTCCTCCTCTATCTGTGTCATCGTTCCTGTGAAGCTGCTGTCATAGCTGTTTCTGCAGCCAGCGCCCTCATGCAGCGCCGTCTTAATTTCACGATAGGCAATTTTATACCGATCCACACCACAAATTCCCATCAGGTCTGCATAGAGTGTCAGCATATTTCCATGAGCGCCGCATTTAAAGCAGTGATAGGTATTTGCCAGCTCACCGTCTTTTACAATACGGAAATTCATTTTTCCTCTGGTATCGCCACAGAACGGACATACGACATTAAAGGAATTTCCTTCCGTCAGCCTCTTAATTCCCAACAAATTTGCTACATCTGATATGTTAAACATCTTTTAAGTATTCTCTCCCGCTGCTTTCACCATGCGGCCTACAGCGTGCTCAAAAGCAATCTGGCGCCTTGTCGGATTGTTTCATTTCTGCCGCGGTAATTATAGGCTATCCACTCCAACGCCTTCACCCCTTCTTCTCCCTGATTGAGCAGCTCACTCAGACATTTATTGTTATAGATACCAAATGTGCAAACAATATTGCCAGCTTCCTCAATTGTCATATTTACAGCCGGCTGTGGGCTTACTTCGTTTGGCAGATTCACCATCGTCCCATTCTCCGGCATGATATGGCGGCTCAGAACCGGACGATTCGTGTCTCCCTTATCTGCCTTCTGTTTATCTTTTGCAGACTTCTTTCTGGTCTTTTTTGCATCTGATTCCATACCCCCATCTTGTTGTTTTGCTGTTTCTTCCGCAGCCGTTTCCTCCTGCCCTGATTCTGGGTTCATCTCTGAATCATTCATCATGGAACGTTCTTCAGATGCATCAACTTCGCTCTCCTCAGCTTCCTCCATCGGTTCTTCCTCCGGTACTTCCTGTCCGCCTTCC
>Ga0137302_10488_pt1 | contig 18262 bp, 16 predicted proteins | sample Ramsor2O_GlcNAcB_FD_97184 | JGI IMG/M metagenome (GOLD analysis project Ga0137302, IMG submission 97184) | Mouse cecal microbial communities from Vienna, Austria - N-Acetylglucosamine amended with D2O_GlcNAcB | ecosystem: Host-associated > Mammals > Digestive system > Large intestine > Cecum... | reverse complement strand
AACCACGCCATTCCATCCATATAGTCCATATGCTGTGGCTAAACAATACGGTTTTTGGATTGTTAAGGAGTATAGAGAGGCTTATGGCATGTTTGCTGTTAATGGAATTCTTTTTAACCATGAATCTGAAAGAAGAGGGGAAAATTTTGTGACAAGAAAAATATCCCTCGCTGTTGCTAGAATTGCAAATGGACTGCAGGATAAATTGTATTTAGGAAATATGGATTCACTACGGGATTGGGGTTATGCAAAAGACTATGTAGAATGTATGTGGATGATGCTCCAACAGGATAATCCGGAGGACTTTGTTATTGCAACGGGAGAGCAACATACAGTTAGGGATTTTGTTGAAAGGGCATTTCGTGTTGTTGGAATTGATATTGAGTGGTGTGGTATGGGTGCTGACGAGAAGGGGCTTGACAAGAAGAACGGTAAGGTTTTAGTTGAGATTGACAAACGATGGTTTAGGCCTACTGATGTAGATAATTTATGGGGAGACCCTACAAAAGCTAGAACAGTTTTGGGATGGAATCCTCGAAGTACAAGCTATGAACAACTGATTGAAATAATGGTCAAAAACGATTTAGAAATTGCAAGAAAAGAAAAGGGAGCTAAATAATATGGAATTTAAACTTTGTGATAATCCTTGGGGGAAAGAAGAAATAAATGCAATTCAGAGAGTAATAGATTCTAATATGTATACTATGGGGGAAAATGTAAAAGAATTTGAGCGGTTGTTCGCAGAAAAATTTGGAACAAGATATGCCGTTATGGTGAGTTCTGGCTCCACTGCTAATCTTCTCGCAATTGCAGCGTTAGTATACTCTAAAAGACTTCCGCGTGGAAGTGAGGTCATTGTACCGGCAGTCTCATGGAGTACAACATATGCTCCACTGGAACAGTATGGTATGAAAGTGGTATTTGTTGATATTGATCCAAATACGTTGAACATAAGTGTTGAAGCTTTGGAAAGATGCATATCTGATAAAACCAAGATGATTTTTTTGGTGAATTTGCTAGGCAATCCAAATGATTTTGATGAGATATTTAAAATTTGTAATAGTAGAGATATAATTATTATAGAGGATAATTGTGAATCGCTTGGTGCCGAATACAATGGAAGACAATTAGGAACCTTTGGATTATTGGGGACCTATTCATCATTTTATTCACATCATATATGCACAATGGAAGGTGGGGTTGTAGTAACTGAGGATAAGAAATTATACGAATATATGTTAGCAATACGAGCTCATGGTTGGACAAGAAACCTTCCAGGTGATAGTGTGATTTATGAAAAGAAGGATGATCCTTTTTACGAAAGTTTTAATTTTATTATTCCAGGATATAATCTTCGGCCATTAGAGATGGAGGGAGCAATAGGAATTGAACAGTTAAAGAAGATGGACTACATGATTGCCCAAAGAAGAGAAAATGCAAAGTATTTTAAGTCTAAGATGGAGGGGATTCAAGGAATAAGAATCCAAAAAGAAATTGGTAATTCATCGTGGTTTGGTTTTGCGCTAGTTTTAGAGAATCAGTTAGTAGGGAAAAGAGATGAACTTGTAAAGGAATTTGCCGGAAAAGGGATTGAAGTAAGGCCTATTGTTGCAGGTAATTTTACTAGGAATAAAGTTATCGAATATATGGATTATAAAATTCCAGAACCATTAATAAATGCTGATGATATACATTTCAATGGTTTCTTTATAGGCAACCATAGTAAAAACAATTTTGCGGAGATTGACTATTTTTACAATGTCTTACAGAATGTTATTAAGAAATGGATGTGAGATTATGGAAAAAAATGCAAAAATATATGTTGCTGGTCATACGGGTTTGGTTGGTAACGCAATAGTGCGTGAATTGAAAGATTCAGGTTACGAAAATCTTATATTGAGAACACATAAAGAATTAGACTTGACGCGGCAAGCGGAGGTGGAAGCTTTTTTTGTTCAGGAAAATCCAGAGTATGTATTTATTGCTGCCGGGTTAGTTGGCGGTATTAAAGCAAATAGTGATGCACCGGCAGATTTCTATTATGAAAATATGCAAATAGCTAATAATCTCATATGGTCAGCGCACAAAATCGGTATTAAAAAGTTATTGTATCTAGCGAGTGCATGTATGTATCCCAAAAATTGCGAGCAACCAATGAAAGAAACATCTATTCTTTCCGGTTATCCAGAGGTGACAAATGAAGGATATGCATTAGCTAAAATTGGTGGTGTCCGTTTATGCAGCTATCTATATAAACAGTATGGTGATGATTTTATTTCAGCCATTCCTGCAAATGCCTATGGCTTGGGAGATTGTTTTGATCCGGATAAGTCACATGTGATTCCTGCATTGCTTTTAAAATATCATAAAGCGAAGCTCAGGGGAGAAAAACAGGTGGTTTTGTGGGGGAGTGGAAAAGCAAAACGTGAATTTATAAATACAATAGATATAGCAAAAGCTAGTATTTTTTTGATGAATTATTACTCGGACGAAAAAACAATTAATATTGGGACAGGTGAAGAAATATCAATAATGGAACTATCCCAAATGATTAAACGTATAGTTGGATTTGAGGGGGATATTGTCTGCGATTTAACAAAACCAGATGGTATGCCAAGACGCATATTGGATTCCTCAGAAATATGTAAAATGGGCTGGTTCCCTAAGGTTTCACTAAACGACGGTTTAACAGAATTATATGATGCCTATTTGCTCAGTTGAAGAAAAGGTGGAAGATGATTATATAAGAGGAGGACAAGCGTTAATGTTAGAATTACCGAGCATAGGATTTGGTACGGCGGACTTGGGTGATGGGACAGAAGAAGCTGTCTTTACTGCTTTATGTAATGGGTATAGACTTATTGATACAGCAAGAGCTTACGATAGTGAAGCTGCTGTAGGCAAAGCTCTTAATAGAGTCTATAAAGAAAATGGAAGTAAACGTTCTGATTATATAATTCAGACAAAATTGAGTCCTAGTGTTTCGGGATATGATGAGACGCTTGCTGACTTTGAGCAATCATTGGAATCACTGAATACTGAGTATGTTGATGTCTACTTTATTCATTGGCCAGTTATTAGGGGGAATGAAAGGACATATCATAAAAAGAATGTTGAAACTTGGAAGGCGTTTGAAAAACTTTATGGTGCTAAAAAAGTAAAGAGACTTGGTGTGTGCAATTTTTTGGAAAGGCACCTTGCAGATATCTGGGATAATTGTAATGTGAGGCCTACTGTGCATCAGTTAGAGATACATCCAGGATATCAGCAGATAGGTTTGGTGGAATATTCCCAAAAACTGGGAATGAAGATAGAGGCGTGGTCCCCTATGGGTAGAGGTGAATTGAAAAATAGGACATATATTGATATGGCTGATAGGTATGGTTGTAATATAGGACAACTTGCATTGAAGTGGAGTTTGTAAAAAGGATATATCCCATTGTCGAGATCACAGACCAAGGACCATATAATTAATAATAAGATATTAGATTTTACGATTGCGAAAGAAGATATGAATAAAATAGATGAGCTTAACACTAATACTAATTATTTGAATATATGGAGTTATAAAAGACAACAGATGTATTGATTGTATTACAATAGGAGGAGGTATAGTAGCATGAGAGTAGCTGATTATCTTGCGGAAAAATTGAATAGCGTTGGAATAGAAGATGTGTTTATACTGACGGGAGGAGGTCTTATGTTTCTAACTGACGGTATAGCGTGTAATAAAAATATTACACCCATACCGTGTCTTCATGAACAGGCAGCTTCTATGTCTGCTATTGCCTATGCCCAGATTCGGGAGGGGTATGGGTGTTGTTATGTTACAACAGGTTGTGGAGGAACGAACACCATAACAGGTGTGTTACATGCATGGCAAGATCATGTTCCGGTAGTTTTTGTATCAGGACAGTGCAATAGAAATGAAATGATGACTATAGCTAAGTCTAAAGTAAGGCAGATAGGCCTTCAAGAAGCAGATATAGTCTCTATAGTCGATTCTATAACAAAATATGCAGTGACAATTATGGAACCAGCAGATGCCGTATACTGTATAGAAAAAGCTTTATATGAGGCTCAACATGGTAATCCAGGGCCAGTATGGCTTGATATACCTATGGATGTTCAGGAAGCGGAGATAAATCCTAACAATCTCATGCATTTTATGCCAGAACAAGATTTAAAGACCGAGTGTACTGAGGAAGAGATGAATTATGCGGTTAGGGCACTGGAAGAAGCAGAGAGACCCATAATTATTGTTGGACAAGGTGTCAGACTTGCAGGTGCTTGTAAAGAATTGAATGAATTTATAGACACATATCAAATACCAATAGTTGGAACTCGTATGGGGTGGGATATATATCCAAGAGATAGTAATCTTAATATAGGTCTAATAGATACAAGAGGAACCAGGGCAGGTAACTTTGCAGCGGAAAATGCTGATACAGTAATATGCATAGGTAGTAGGTTGTCTATGATGACCACTGGATATAACTACGACTTGTTTCTTAGAGGTGCTAAGAAGTTTATAGTTGTAGATATAGATGAAGAAGAACATAAGAAGGGCACGGTACATATAGATAAAATTATTAATGCTGATGCTAAAGATTTCATATCTAAGTTGAAAGGTATGGAGTTGAATGATATCAGTGCATGGCGGGATAAGTGCTTATACTGGAAACAGAAATGGCCGATGATTACTAAGGAGCATGAAGATGATAGTAAAGGAATTAGTAAGTTTGCATTTATAGGCGTTTTAAATAAGTATCTTAAACAAGATAGCGTAGTTACTACTGATGCTGGTGCCACAACAGAAATACCAATGCAGGCGCTTAATTTCACAAGCAGCAAACAAAGGTATCTTGGAAGTGCGGCTCAGTGTGAGATGGGATATTCTATACCAGCAGCTATTGGAGCTTCTGTAGGACGCGATAAAAAAGAGATTTTCTGTATAGTAGGGGATGGTAGCTTTCAGCTAAACATACAAGAGCTTCAAACTATAGTGACACAAAAACTTCCAATTAAGGTATTTGTTTGGAATAATGATGGATATGGAACAATAAGGGGACATCAGAAGACGATATTTAAAGGACGATATGTCGGTGTAGATGAGGCAAGTGGAACAGCATTCCCGGATTTAAAAAAGATAGCCATGGCTTATGGAATCAAGTATAAATCTGCTGTAACCCTGAAAGAACTTGACAAAGTGATGAAGGATGTAATAGGAAAAACTGCGCCTGTTATAGTAGATGTGAGATGCTGGAGAGAGGAGTTTAATCCAATTGCCAAAGCACAAATGAGGATGGAAGATGGTACTAGAGTAGCTATGCCATTGGAAGATATGGCTCCATTCATAGATAGGGAAGAGTTCGTAAAAGAGATGATAGTTGAACCCATCAGATGGTGGGAAAAATAAGGTAAGTTCAAAGATGGTGATAAACAAAAAGGACAAGAAGGGCATTCGTATACTAAGACCTTTATATGTTCCAGTAAGCAATGCAATAAGATGTACATTTGGAACAGGGGGATATGTCTTTGCGATATGTAAATTTCTTCGGAGATTGTCCAATCCATATTTTAGAAATTATATAAATAATTATAGAAGCCCATATGGCCATAAGTGTATTGACGAGAAAATGAAAGAAGTAATTAACATGCAGGTGCATGTCCTTGGTGACAGAAATAAGGGAAAAGTTATTATGCTTTTGGAGAACCAATCGCATCATGCTGGATTCTGTGCTGTATGGGTGTATTTTTTAAATAGGCTATCGTTTTCGGATAAAATGGGCTTTTATCATGTTATAGATTGGGAAGAAAGTGAATTTTATCAGGAAGAGCATCCGATACATGGTTCAACCAGTATTTTCGAATACTATTTTGAACAGCCATCGGGTATAACACTTGAGGAAGCTAGAAAAAGTAATTTCGTGGTTTACGATTGGAATAGTCCTGAATTTGGCTATAATGATACATTTCATGTGGGAGATGTTAATGATTATAAGTTTTCAGCAGAAGATATAGAGCAGTTTGCCAAGATACAGCGTAAATATGTTCATTTGCATGAGGAGATTGAATTTAACATAAAGGAACAGATTCAAAAGTTATTTCATGGGAAAACCAATGTGATTGGGGTTCATGCTAGAGGTGCAGATACTAAAATTGGATACAAGGGACATCCAACTACAGTAGCAGCGGAAGATTATATAGAAGAGACACAAAAGATGGTTGAGAAATTCAATGCGGATTTTATTTTTCTAGCTACGGATGATCAAGAGATACTGGAACAGTTCAAGAAGGTTTTTGGGGATAGATTAGTTTTCTATGAAGATGTTGTCAGGTCAACTGGTACTATTATGAACTGTTTTATAGAAAAAAATAGGGAAAATCATCATTATCTTCTTGGATTAGAAATAATTAGAGATGTATATACTCTTGCAGCATGTAGAGGATTTGTGTGTGGCATGAGTTATGTAGGGTTTATGGTACAAATTATAAAAAGGGCTAATGACGATTATTTTGATGACTTTATCAGAATATTTAAAGGAATAAATAAAGAGGGAGTAGATTTAAATAAGGCTTCAGTTAGAAAAAGGATTGGTAGTAAATGGAAAAAAGAATTAGATTTAGAAAAGCACATCAAATAAAATTTTTAAGAGGAATAATACGATGAATAATAAAATACACATTTTAGATTGTACACTTAGAGATGGTGGATATGTGAATGACTGGGAATTTGATAGCAATCTTGCGAAAGGAGTTATTGATGGTTTATATGAGAGCGGAATACGTGTTATTGAAATAGGGATAATGGGAATTGGCGGAGAAGCAGGCAAAAGCACGAAGTTTTCCTCCTTTAAAGATGCGGAACCATTATTAGAAAACAGGAAAAAAGATTGCAAGTATGCTATTATGATTAATCAAACAGGATTTGAAAATTTTGATATACCAAATAGAAGTGAAAAGACAGTGGACATTATAAGATTGGCTTACTTTAAGCGGGAAATTCATGATGCTATGATATTTGCCAAATCTCTGAAAGACAAAGGTTATGAGGTCTTTTTACAGGCGATGGCAACATTTATGTATTCAGACGATGAAATAGATGATATGCTTAAGAAAATCAATGATTTAAAGCCTCAGGCGTTTTATATTGTTGATAGTTTTAGCAATTTATTCCCGGAGGATATAACAAGCATGGCAAATAGTGTGTTATCAAGGCTGAACAGGGATATAGATTTTGGGTTTCACGCACATAATAATATACAGATGGCTTTTGCTAATGCTATAGCGTTTATGAATGTTGAAGATGACAGAAAAATATATATAGATGGAAGCATATATGGAATGGGGAGGGGGGCAGGAAATGTACCTGTAGAGCTCCTCATGGACTATCTTAATAGAAGAGTGAAACAATATAATATAGAAGTTTTGCTTAAAACATATCAGGATTATATAAAACCTATTTTTGAACAGTATTTCTGGGGTTACACACATCCCTATTACTTGACAGCTAGTAAAGATATGAATTCTGTATATAGCTGGTTTTTTATGAACAAGGGTATCGGTGATATAGTAGAGCTGAATAAGGCTCTTAATATGATTAAGGATTCATCTAAATACACATTGATGAAAGATGAAGCAGCAGAAGTTTTAATAAAAATACAAGGTGGAAATGATGAGAAATGATATTAAGATATTAAGAAAACTAATATTAGATATAGCTCATTACGGACAGGATGCAAATCTACAGAGCATTTTTTCATCTGTAGAAATATTGTGGACACTGTATTATGAGGCCATGAACTATAGTCTAAACAATATGAATGATACGAACAGAGATGTATTCATATTGAGTAAGGGGCAATCAACTATGGGCGTGTTGGCTATTCTTGCCCAAAAAGGGTTCTTTGAAAAGGCAGAGCTTAAAAAAGCGTGCCAGTATGATTCCTTTATAAGTATGCAGGCAGATAGAACTAAGGTTCCAGGGTTCGAAGCGTCGGCGGGAAGCCTGGGACATGGTTTTCCTATTGCAGCAGGTGTGGCTTATGGAAAGAAGGTACAACATCAAAAAGGACATGTATATGTTCTGGCTGGTGATGGAGAGATGAATGAAGGAACTATGTGGGAAGCTGCATTATTCTGTGGCAGTGAAGGATTGGACAATTTAACACTGATTGTAGATGACAATCATTCCATAGATGTTATGTTGGATGTAAGAAGCTTGCAGGAAAAAATGAAAGCTTTTGGATTTGAAGTGCTTACTGTTGATGGACACGATATAACTGATATAAGAAAAGCACTACTATATAGACATGATAATAAACCCGTAGCTGTAATAGCTCAAACAAAAAGAGGATATGGCTCTGTCACAATTATGACAGATAATACATGGTTCCATAGGGCACCAACAGAGGAAGAATTAATTAAACTCAAAAAGGAAGTGGACGACTTTGAATAGAAAGAATTCACCATACAAGGTAATAAATTCAGAGGTGCATAATATAGGAAGAGTTACTGTGGTAAAGGATACTTTTCTTATTGACGGAACAGAATATCCATATACATATATAATTAATAGAGACAGCGTATGTATTATTCCAATAATAGATGATCAGGTAATAGTTATTGAGCAATATAGGCATACATTAGACAAGTGGATGCTTGAATTTCCGGCAGGAGGTATAGATGACAGTGAATCAAGTGAGGCAGCGGCAAAGAGAGAATTAGAAGAAGAAACAGGTTATATTTCGAAAGAACTCATATACATGGGCGAATACTATATGAATCAGGGTATATCATCAGCAAAGTGTGAGCTTTTTTTGCCAAATGTACAGAAAAAAGAGAAACTCACCTGGAAAAGACGGAATTTGTAAGAACAAAGCTCATACCAATCAGTCAGTTTCATGAATTGATATATAATAATCAGTTTAAACTGCTAATTGGTATAGCTGGATGGTATAAAGCTAAGTATATGAGATTGGTGTAAAGGAGAAGGTAAGTGAGAAAAGCTATGCAGTCATGTGTTACAGATATGATTAGTAACCATAATAATACTATGTTTATACTTATAGACATAGGGGCATTTGGATTTCGGAATTTAATAAAAAACTATCCGAACAGGGTAAAGAATATAGGTATATTCGAAGACGGTATAGTAAGTGTATCTGCTGGTCTGGCACTGTCAGGTATAGTGCCTACTGTATATGGAATCACACCTTTTATAGTACAACGTTCATTGGAGCAATTGAAACTTGATTATATATATCAAAATGTGGGTGGTAATTTTTTAACTACGGGTGCGGCGTATGATTTTTCAAAACTAGGGTATTCACATTATTGTCCGGAAGATGTAGAAACCCTAAAAACCTTGCCGGGGATAGAAATCCTTATACCCGGAACACCAAAACAATTTGAAACCTTATTTAAACATTGTAGTATGAATGGAAGATTGTCATATTTCAGAATGGTAGATCACTGTAATAAAACAGAAGTAGATATAGAATATGGTAAAGCTAAGGTGCTTAAAAAAGGAACTAAAGGTACAGTAGTAGCTTTTGCAGATGCTCTTGATGTAACAATTAGTGCATGTACTAATTTAGATGTTACGTTGCTTTACTATACAACAGCCGCACCGTTTGATCTCCAGACTTTAATGAATAATATAGAAAACAACAGAATATTTATATGTGAACCATTTTATCAAGGAACATTTATGACAGATATAATGCCAATTCTTTCAAAGGGTGGAATTGCTGTAGACGGAGTTGGGGTACCTAGACAAGTTATGCGTACATATGGGACTAAAGCAGATAAGGACATGCATATTGGATTGACAGCGCAGAACATATATGGAAAATTAATACAGTTTTTGGAGAGAACGTTATGAATATAATTTTGTTATCGGGTGGTTCTGGGAAGAGGTTATGGCCATTATCTAATGATATTAGATCAAAGCAATTTATAAAACTGTTTAAAACAGAACAAAGCGGTTATGAGTCTATGATACAAAGAATTTATAGACAAGTAAAACGTGTCGACGGAGATGCGGAAGTTACTATTGCAACTGCAAAATCTCAGGTTTCTTCTATTATCAATCAATTGGGTGATAATATAGGCATATCGGTAGAACCGTGTAGAAAAGATACATTTCCAGCAATTGCATTAGCAGGTATGTATCTTCATGATATAAAAAATGTATTAGAAGATGAAACGGTAGTAGTATGTCCGGTGGATCCTTATGTAAGTGATGAATATTTTGAATCATTAAAAGAACTTGATAAAATTCTTCAAAACACAGATACAAATCTGGTTTTGATGGGTATAGAGCCAACATATCCAAGTGAAAAATATGGTTATATTATACCTAAATCTAAGGATAAATTTAGTGATGTAGAAACTTTTAAAGAAAAACCTGATGCTAAGACAGCACAGATTTATATAGACAAAGGTGCACTCTGGAATGGGGGGGTATTTGCTTTTAAGCTTAAATACATAGTAGATAAAGCACATCAATTACTAGATTTTAAAAATTATCAAGACCTTTACGATAAATATGAAAGTCAGGAGAAGATTAGCTTTGATTATGCCGTAGCGGAAAAAGAAAACAGTATCAAAGTGATGAGATTTACAGGAAGATGGAAAGACCTTGGGACGTGGAATACGTTGACGGAAGAGATGTCTGATCAAATAATCGGAAAGGGTATTCTGAATGAAACCTGCGAGAATACTAATATAATAAATGAGCTAAATATACCGATCTTATGTATGGGACTCAAAAATATTGTAGTAGCAGCAAGTAATGAAGGAATCCTAGTATCAAATAAGGCGCAATCTAGTTATATTAAACCTTTTGTTGATTCTATAGACCAACAAATTATGTTTGCTGAGAAATCATGGGGATATTATAGAGTAATAGATTATACTTCGGACAGCATAACAGTTAAAGTTACTTTACATAAAAATTGTAACATGAATTATCATAGCCATGAGTATAGAGATGAAGTATGGACAGTGGTTTCTGGACAGGGAATTGCTGTTATAGATTCTAAAAAGATAGCATTAAGACCCGGTGTAGTAGTAAATTTGCCTTGCTTTTGTAGGCACACAGTAATTGCAAAAACAAAGCTTGAAATAATTGAGACTCAAATGGGGCAGGAAATAACTGTGCACGATAAGATAAAGTATGATTATGATTATGCCAATATAATAAAGGGATGGGAGAAATAACCTATGCAGCAGCCATTAATCAGCGTTATTGTACCAGCATACAATTTGGAGGATTGTCTGGGAAGAGCTTTGGATTCTATCTTAAAACAAGGAATCAAGGATATGGAAGTAATTGTAGTTGATGATATGAGTAGTGATGGGACGTGGGAATTGATAAAAAATTATGAAAAGAATGATAATCGTATCATATCTATCCGCATGAATCATCGCTCAAAACCATCAGGAGCTAGAAATGCTGCGCTTGAAGTGGCTAAAGGCAAATATATTCATTTTTGTGATGGTGATGATGCAGTACCTGCCAAAAGTTACAAAGTAATGCTTGAAGTTGCGGAAAAACAGAATGTTGATATTGTCACTGGAAATTATATGAGGATGTATCCAAATGAAAGAAAAGAGGTAAGACCTTTTTCGCATTACACCTCAAAGACTGCAATTGAGCGGTGTTTTGAAAAAAGTAATACAACATTATGGAATAAATTATATAGGCGCTCCTTTATAGAGGAACATGGCTTACGTTTTGATGAGACGCTTAGATATAGTGAAGATTTGTTATTTTATATGGAATTTATGTTAGGAAACCCTAAGGCTGGATATACTGATGCTAATGTGTATATATATACAGAACCAACTCAAAATGTAGAAACTGATGAATCAATTGTTGGGGTACAAAGATTTGCCAATAAGCTTTGTATGCAAAACGGTATGTATTGCTATAGTCTGGTTTTTGAAAAGCCACTAACTGAGAATATCGAACTATGGAAAACCCTATATAGAGATAACTTAAATTGGCACTATCAGTGTGTTTATACCCCTATTAATTCTCCACAAGAAAAAAAAGAAGCATATTCATGTATGAAAGATGAAATGGTAAAGATTGCTAGAGCAAATCCAGGGATACTGGATTGGTCAGATGCAAAATCATATAGGGAATTTATTGATATCATGCATATGAGCTTTGCGACGTTTCAAACATTATCATATAGAGAATTTCTAATATTAGATTCCATTCGGGAAAGGGCAAGATGTAATTTTAGTGGGGCTAATTGGCAAGAACTACATGAAGTAATCAGTGAAATAAATATTAAGAAAATAGAAGATATTGACGAAATGCTTTTTGATAAGTTAATAAAGCAGATTGATGATGTAAAAGTAAGATATATGGGAACGAAGTATGTTTATCAAAAGAAACTAATTCAATCAACATACTGGAATGAATGGTACTTGATATATAGACATACGTGGGCGGCGATGCAGAATGTGGAATTAAAGAGAAAAGCATGGAAAATGATGTGTGATGCTATAACTGATTTATCATGTAATGAGGTATGCAGTTTATTTACAGAAACTGCATTTCGAAAAATCCGCGAAATATTTGGTGTTGACTATCCAACGCTTATGGCGTTGAACTATGAAGAATATATATTAGCTACCAGTATTAAAGAAGTAAAACAGGATTTAAATACTGATGTCCAAAAATTATTTATAAACGATTCATATGCAGGGAATGTCGGTATGAAAATCATAATTAAGGCTGCTAAAGGGTGGCTGACTTATAAAATTAACAGAAAGTTTAAAAAATGAGTTTCAGCGGTGTTTGTAAATACTAAATATAAGGCTTGAGGTTTGATGCGAACTTCTATTGTATGGAACTGCTAATTAACAGCTATGTCCCAGTTGTTTCCACGTGTTGTTAGTTTGAACTTTAACCGTTGGATTACATTAATATGCGTCGATAATTGCTAGATCATAATATTATGCTTGATTTTGGGAGTGATTATTTTCATTAGGATAAGGAATTTTGGAATGTAATCTAAAAGTATATCTGCAGATAAAACTGTCCATTTTTAAAACGATAATTTTTCTTTAAGTAGAGAGGTATAAGATGAATGTACTTTTGATGTCTTACTACATACAATTTCAATAATATATGCCTCTATTATGTCGTCCTGTCACTTTATATTGAAAATAGTTGATACGCCAATATTGGTTCATTCTGCAGAATGTTTATAGGTCATCCAAGTGCATCATTTAGTCTAACGGAAATCTGTTATCTACATATAAATGATATATTTTGTGGCCGAGAAGAAGCTTTTGTGATTATTATGGAAGAAGCATCGCCAGATTTTTTTGTATATTATAAAATGGATAAAAATGTTGTATAGTACACTAGAAATTAAGAGGATTGCCAAAATGAAAACAATTAAAATCCAATTTGTGGATATGCCAATGGAATTTGATGTGAATGATAATTTTATACTAACAATGTTACGTAAACATTATGAGGTTGAACTAACTGAAAATCCTGATTTTTTGTTTTATAGTTTCGGAGGGTTAGAGTTTCTTAAGAAACAGGACTGTGTCAGGATATATGTTGGCGGAGAACCAATTATTCCAAACTTTAATGATTGTGACTATGCGTTTGGCTATGTGACAGACCTCTCGTTTGCAGACCGCTATTTAAGTATTCCGGAATTTCTGGCGGGTGGAAATGGCTATGATATATGTAAAGGCATTGAGGATAGAAGAGCAGTTAATAATCAAATGCTAAATAGAAAATTTTGTAATTTTGTTTATAGCAATAGAAAAGGCGTAGGGGCTCAATTAAGAGAAGCGTTATGTAAAAAGCTTATGCAATACAAAAAAGTAGACTGCCCTGGTCGTGTGCTTCATAATATAGATAATGTACTGGCTCCAAGATATACTGCTTCGAAAGATGCTAAGTATGCTCCGGCAAGTGTAGACGGGGAATCTAATGCAGAAGGACTGGCTGTATTAGATGATAGTTGGCATGTAGATAAACGAAGATTTCTACGTCAATACAAGTTTACAATCGCATTTGAAAATGTTGCCTTAGAAGGATTTACAAGCGAAAAGTTATATGATCCGATTCACGCGTGTTCTATTCCGATTTATTGGGGTAATCCTAAAGTCACGGAACGCTTCAATAAGGATGCATTTATAAATTGCAATGATTATGATAATGATATAGATAAAGTGGTGAGACGCGTAATTGAACTTGATCAAGATGACGAAGCATATATGCATATGTTGAGGCAGAATCCAGTAACGGACAAACTGGATTATCATGGAGCGGATAGATTGGAAGAATATCTTGTGCACATAATAGAAAAGGGCAAAATACTGGTGAGAAACCAAGATGCAACAGATGCCTGGCCTCACATTTCGTTAAATGCAGCATATATATGGAGACAGAATGGGTGGGATCCATTGGTCGAACAGCATATAGTGACACCACCAGCGAGTTATCAAAAAGAGAGAACTGTTGGTGGATTAATTTCTGCAGAGCTAACCCGAAAGCAGAGGTTAAAGGAAGCGTGGAAGATAGGTTTTCCGAATAGCTTTTTGTTGGCAAAAAAAATATACAATAAACTAAGATAATTTATAATGACGTTTGGTTGATTTGAACACTTATCACTGTTCCTAGAATGCCTAAACAAGTTTAATAGGAGAAAGGTTTTGTTAACAGTATTGACTAGAATAAATCTGAGACTGTTAGAGCCAGCATATTAATACAATAGTTGGTTTTTAGTATGGTCAGAATGAAATTGATAAGGCTAACTATTACTATAAAATAAAGGGATATTGTAAAAAGACTTTCTAATTATTGTAGCAGACGTAGGCCCCCATTTGTAGGAAGACTTATGCTCTCGGAAACTGTTATTTATCGTCATAGTGTCGAAGAGCTATCAGGTGCGAGTTGGCATGGAAATGAGAATTTTATTATAATAATTTTTAGAAACAGGAGACCAGCTATGGAAAGTCAAGCAAGTGTGCCGTTGATGGGGGACCGATGATGATGCTGTGCTGGTAAAGTGGTGCCAGCTTAGAAAGCAGCGGATAGAAGCCATCATATACTCATTGGAACAGACGCTCCGGCACATCCAGCTAATAAACAATTCAGATAAAGGCAGCGGCAATATACTCCTGTTGAGTAGTCGCGGCTACAGAAAAAAATCAAAAGTCCACAGTATCTGAATGTATTAAACCCACGATATTAAAGCGAAAGGAAGGTAGATGTTTTTGCTTCTATAAACATCATACAAGAACTTATTATGACATGAACTTTGGGGAGAAAACATTTCTATATTTATTTATATAGTAAAAAGTCATTGGGGAACATCGTCATGGTAGAGATAAAAAATGAAGATTAAAAAGGTGAAGGCATTGTAGTGCAGTGAATAAAACAGACCACTGAGACTATTGTAGGAGTACCTGTAGGTATTAAGCATATTATTTAGTCTATATCTGACATGGAGGTATTAGATATACAAATGAGAGATAGAATTTTGGACGAAGATATAGAAACCTTCATGATACAGTAATAATTAAAAAGATACCTAATAAAATGATGTGAAAGATGGAATCCATGATTCTGTATAGAGGATAGATGTAATATGATAGAGAATAGTAGGAAAGGATATTTAATATTTGCTGAAGTGTTTTTTTGTTTGTTTGTTTTTATGAAACAATTCTATCTATTCCCTTCCGGTTCTATAGGCATTGGTGATGTTTTTTTGTTAATATCTGCGATAATTGTATTTGTGGTCCAAATGTTTATAGTAAAAGAGAAGTTTTTATACACTGTTGACTTTTATTGGTATATTTTTATAGCATTTGTTGTTTTAATAAATGGCTTTTATTTTTTTAAAACAAAAAATATTGATTTTCTTAAATATATTATATATTGGTTGTATAGTACTGTGGCAATATGGACATATCGAAAACTTGCAGGAAAACAGTTTTTCGATAAAGTTGTAAAAGTGTGTGAGATCAATATTATTTTACAGTTATTAATCTATTGCTTTGGTTTGGGACGTTACTATCATGAAGGATGGGGAGGAGGGCGATTTATGGGTACGTTTAACGACCCAAATCAATGTGCCTTTTTTATCTTTACTATGCTTCTTTTTATATTTATGTGTCAGTGTCATAAGTTGAATTTAGAGTTTGGCATATTTTTTTGTTTGTCTGTTTTTGTAATATATATAACAAAGTCAACGGGAATGTTTTTGGGGATATTTATATTTGGATTAATACTTACGCTACAAAAGGTTATATCAATATACAAGAATTCGGCAGTAAAAAAAATCTGGAATATATTGTTTGTGGTTGGTATTTTATTGATATGTTTTAGCATATACAAGGTGTGGCCATCAGAGAATTTTGACATTACTCAAACTGACTATACTCTGATGTCAAGGATTCAGCAGAAAATATGGAAGTTTTCACATGGTAATCTGGCGGATTTTTTATATGATAGAAGTGCAGAACGATTATTACAATACCCACAAAATTTAATCCTTGGCGCAGGTGAGGGATATTTTGAAAGGTTCCCTTTAGGGGACTTTGTCAACAAAATTAGCCCAGGTGTATTTGTTATGGAATTTACCCATGAAATTCATTCTAGTTTTTTTGAGATTTGGTATTGTTATGGCATTGTCCCCACTGTAATATTAATAATGTGGCTAATAAAAAATATTAAAGCATGTGATAAAAAAAGAATGGCTGCAGTGATGGCAATCTTGATTGAAAGCTTTTTTTTGGTAAATTATCGACAACCGTTTTTTTGGTATATTCTAGTATATTCTAGTTCTTTAGGCTTAGTGTACAGCGAAATGTAGAAAGTAATTGCAATAAAAGTGATTAGAGGAGTAGCCTTGAATGAAATCATATTCTGTGCTGATGTCGGTTTATGCCAAAGAGCAGCCACAATTTTTAAAATTAGCAATTGAGAGCATTTTGAATCAAACTGTAAGTACAAATGAATTTGTTATTGTTTGTGATGGCCCTCTAACTCAAGCATTAGATGATGTCTTAGATTCATATTCAGACAAATATAAATCGTTATTTAAGTTCATACGTTTGCCGCAGAATCTTGGTTTAGGTCCTGCTTTGCGAGAAGGGATTAGATATTGTAATAACGAACTGATTGCAAGAATGGATAGTGATGATATTTCCTGTTTGACTAGAATGCAGAGACAATTACAGTTATTCGATGAGGATGAAAAGTTGGATTTTTGTAGCGGCCACATCGCTGAATTTGATAATAATCCCCAAGATATTGTTGCATACAGAAGGGTACCATGTACACATAGTGAAATATTAGAGTATGCTCATAAACGAAATCCAATGAACCATATGGCGGTCATGTATAAAAAAAGTAAAGTCCTAGGTGTTGGTGGCTATGAGGATATAAAAGGCTTTGAGGACTATTTTCTATGGGTTAAAATGTTACAGAATATATTTAAAGCCAGTCAGCACATTCACTGTATCTACCCCATAATCAGATGCAATCCGCTCAGCCATATCGATGGTAACTATGGTCTTCATCATAAGAGGCCGGCAGGGCATACTGCCGCCGGCATTCCTTTGTTTGCAAATGTACTCAAGCAGCAGCATACCGATTTCATTGGCGCTTAACAGCAAATATTTACATCCAGACTTTACCCCCACACCGACCCGGTCACAATCCGGGTCGGTTGCCAGCAGCAAATCACAGTTCAAACGCTTTGCATCGCGAATTCCCAATTCCATCGCCTGCTCAATTTCAGGATTCGGATAGGGACAAGTTGGAAAACATCCATCCGGCATTTCTTGTTCCTTTACGACATAAACATTTTGAAAGCCATTTTCCTTCAACACTCTCTTAACACAATACCCTCCAGCTCCATTCAACGGAGTATAAACAATAGATATATCCTTTTTCATTCCCGCTTCGCATAATGCCTGTTCTGAAACAGACTGAATAAATGCATCTACTGTTTCTTTGCCAATATAGACAACCAATCCTTCTGCCTGAGCCTTCTCAAATGACATCCGAGCCACATCTGCAAACATGTCAACCCGGCTTATTTCCTTCTGAATTTCCTTTGCAGTCCCAGTGGTTATCTGGCATCCGTCTTTTCCATACACCTTATAGCCATTATATTCTGAAGGATTATGGCTTGCCGTAATAACAATGCCGCCATTACAGTGCAGCTGCCGTATTGCAAATGACAGCGAGGGAGTCGGC
>Ga0137302_10487_pt1 | contig 18363 bp, 9 predicted proteins | sample Ramsor2O_GlcNAcB_FD_97184 | JGI IMG/M metagenome (GOLD analysis project Ga0137302, IMG submission 97184) | Mouse cecal microbial communities from Vienna, Austria - N-Acetylglucosamine amended with D2O_GlcNAcB | ecosystem: Host-associated > Mammals > Digestive system > Large intestine > Cecum... | reverse complement strand
CGCCATGTGGTGAAGTTCCACCAGCCGTTGGAATGCCAGTTGTGGAGAATGAAGTTCTGTTCGCCTTCTTCGAGTTTCCAGTTGTCGATATAGAATATGTTGGGATTGTTCTTGTCTTGCTCCATACGGCTAAGAATTTCGCCGGGACCCTTTGCCGGGCCGAAATACCACTCCTGCCACCAGGGATCGGGCACATTCCAGTCGTTCCAGGTGTTGAGGTCGTTCTGGCCGTAGTGCATACCTGCCACGGGGTTTGTGGCCTCGCTTACGGGATAGTCCTCGAGGGTGAAGGTGCGGTCGTATGTGTTGACGGTTATGAGGTAGTACACGCCGGCCTTGTCGAGGGTGATGCGGCCTACTGCGTCGGGGTCGTCGCCGAGTACCTCGGCATTGTCAGCCTCAGGACCGAAGCAGATGGGACCGAAGTCGGTCTTCTGCGGCAGGAAGCATATCTTTGTTCCGGCGGCGGCGTTGTAGTAGCGCACGCGGTATTTGTAGGGAGCCACGTGGTCCATTGCCATAGGCACGCCGCAAAGGTCGCTGTTGAGGTCGGCGGCTGTTTCCACGTCGGCGAGGTAGAGCACGCTAAAGTCGGGCAGTTCCGATACCGACAGGGTGGATTCTACCTTCGACGAGCGTACTTCGTCTTCCTGTGCAGGCACGTCGTAGGCCGTGATGGTCATCTTGTATTCGGCGGGAGTTCCGGGCAGCGAGAGTGCCTGGGCAAATTCCACCTTGTTCTTTCCTTCGCCTTCGATGCGGATGGGGAAGCCCTGCACGCCGTCGACGTTTACGGTCACGTAGTCGATTTCTCGGTTGTCCTCAACGGTGAATTTGAGGTTAAACACTGTGTTGGCCTTGATAAGCACCGTTACCTCGCGGTCGGGGGCGGCGGTGAATACCGGGGCGGTGAAGTCGGCGTCGAGAGTCACAAGCACGTCGTGGCTCGTGGTCTTTCCGGCAACGTCGGTAACCTCTACCTTTACTGTGAAAGATTCGCCTTCGACGTTTTCCTGAATCTTGTACTCGTAGTCGAGTTCGTATTCCTTCAGGGGTTCGCCGTATATTTCGACGATGTTGATTGTTTTGTTCAGCTGGAGAGCCGGACATGTAAGATTGATAGCTGAGATACCGTCGGCGTCCTTGATTGTTCCGGCGATTTTAATCGAACGGCCGGCGACTGTCATCAAGTGTTCGCTGTCGATGTTAAATTCAGGAGCGGCTCCGTCGGCTACCGGCCATTTGTCGTCGTCGGAACACGACGCCAGACCGAGGGCAGACATTACGAGCAGACCCGAAAGGCACGCAAATTTAAGATTCATAAAAGGTGTCTTTAATTTAAGGTTATGTTGGATTAGTTTATTTAGTTACGTCTTGTATGAGGGAGGTGCTTGTGGGGAAGCAACCGTTTTTCGATGGTTTACGGCGCAAAGGTAGACATATGGTAATAGGTGGCGAGTCTGTTTTTCGTCAGCGATTGACTGTTATCGGTCATTAACACTTTCGGACGCTGCCAATGGCTTATATTCGGCAAAAATTGAGTAAATTTGTGAAAAACCTTAGTTCTATATCCCGGGTATGAAGTACAGAATACTCCTTATTGTTATGCTATCGGTTGCGCTCGCAGGCTTTGCCGAGCCGCGTATGCTGCATTTCGGACGCGAGCACGGTCTGAGCAACAATTATATAATGGGCATAGCGCAGGACGCCAAAGGGTATGTGTGGGTGTCTACCGAGTCGGGGCTGAACCGTTTCGACGGCAGTTCGTTCAGGGCGTTCCGCAAGGATTCGGCATCGCTGTCGGCAAATGCCTTGAACAGGCTGTATGCCGACCACTACGCGAACACGCTGTGGATTGCCACCCAGCGCTACGGACTCGACGCCCTCGACTGCGACAGCTATACGTTCCGACACTTCAGGCATAACGATGCCGACACGGCGAGCATAGTGGCCGACGCCGTGACCTCGGTATGCGATGCCGGCGACGAGCGCGGCTTGTGGGTCTGTACCTATACCGACGGCCTCGACTATATGGATAAGAAAAACGGGACGTTCACCCACTACAATACCCGCACTGTCGACGGCTGGCCCGACGACCGCCTGTGGGACGTCGATGCCGACGGTCTTGGGAATGTGTACTTGGCCCACGCCGATGCCGGTTTCAGCGTGTTCAAGCCGGAGGAGGGAACGATACGCAATTATCGCCACGATGCCTCCGACCCGTCGAGCCTTCCCGGCGACAGGGTGCGCGTGGTGTATGTGGACCGTGGCAACAACGTGTGGGTGGGCACGGACGGCGGTCTGGCGCTATTCAATCCGATCGACGGCACATTCACAAGCTTCAGGCATTCCGACTACGACAAAGGCTCGCTGATTTCAAACAATGTGCTCGACATAACCCAAAGCCGCGACGGACGTCTGTGGATTGCCACCGAAAACGGGGGCGTAAGCTCGCTCGAGGTGCAGAATACTATGATGCGTTCGCCGGGGCAGATCCGTTTTACCAATATCGCGGGCGAAACAGATGCCCGGCAGAGGCTGTCGAACAAGACCGTCGAGTCTGTGTTTCAGGACAGTTTCGGAAATGTGTGGTTCGGAACCTACGGCGACGGGCTGGACGTGCTTACCTCCCGCGACGCTCTTTTCGACCGCTATGACACGTCGACACGCCCGTTCGATACAAGCTACAATTCCATAATGGCCATATGTGCCGACGGCGATAGCATGTGGGTGGGAACCGACGGCAAGGGTGTCGACTTGTTCGGCACCTCGGGCAAGATTGCCAATTATCGTGATTTTGGCGATAATGCCGTACTTGCCATAAAAAAAGCGCGTGACGGCGCCATATGGTTCGGCACATACGGTGGCGGTGTTTACCGCAAGCCCCGCGGCTCATCGAAGATTCAGAAAATAAACATACCCGGCACAGGCGATGTGCGCTGCTTTGCCGACGAGGCTGACGGCTCTGTGCTTGTAGGCCACGGCAGGGGGATAGCCCGTTGTCGCCACGACGGGCGCATAGAGGAGCTTGTGGCCTCCGATAATTCGCGCGAGGAGCTTGTACGCACTCTGTGGGTCGATTCTCAGGGTCGGATATGGGTCGGCTCGTTCGGCGCGGGACTGGCCGTGTACGATTCAAAAATGAAGATGTTGGAGCGTTTTGCAACGTGGAACGGCCTGCAATCGAACACCGTGAACTATCTCCTGCCCGACAAAGACGGAAAGATATGGGCCGCAACGGGAGAAGGCCTTGCCCGCTTTACGCCTGATTTGATGACCGATACCGTTATCGGTGGCAAGGAAGGTCTTGCCGACAGTTTTATCGAGGCGCTTGCGGCCGACAGCGAGGGTAACATATGGATGAGTACCATGGGAGGCATATCGGTGCTGTATGCCGATGGATCGGTGCGCAACTATAAACACGACGACAAGGTGGGATTCGGCGATTTTGCGGCCGGAAGCGTCGCGGCAGGGCTGGATGGCTCCATATATTTCGGCTCGCACTACGGTGTGGTGCGTTTTAATCCCAAAAGCATGGACTCCGGAGTGGTTATGCCGAGGCCGGAGATAACGGACATTTCGGTATTCAAAGGCGGTTCTGACGGAGTGGCGGAGCTGTTTGCGCCGGCATCGCTGGTCAAGCTGCCGTATAGGGAAAACACCGTTAGGGTGGCTTTCAACGTGCTTGATGCGTCTTCGGCATCGGCTGTCGATTATTTTTATCGCGTCGAAGGTCTTGGCAACGACTGGTATCCGAGCACGGACGGCAACAGTGTGATTCTCGGCAACCTGCCGTCGGGTACGTATAAGTTTGCAGTCAAGGCCGTTGGACGCAACGGCGAGCCGGACAGCGAGCCTGCTGTGCTTACAATCAAGGTCGGAGCACCTTTCTGGGCCACCTGGTGGGCAAAACTGTGCTATGTCCTCGTGGCGGCAGCACTTGTGCTGTTCCTGATAAATATCTATAAGAAGCGTATAAAGCTGGAGTACGACCTTACTCTTGAACGACGCAACACACGCCGACAGCAGGAGCTGACTGCCGAGCGTATGCGTTTCTTCACCAATATAACCCACGAACTCCGCACGCCGCTCACACTTATAATAGGACCGTTGGAAGATTTGAAATGCGACCCGTCGATGCCTGCCAAGCAGGGCCGCAAAATATCGCTTATACACGGGGCGGCGCTGCGTCTTCTCGAATTAATCAACACCATACTCGAATTCCGCAAGACTGAAACACAGAACCGCAGTCTTAAAGTACAGCGGGCCGACCTTTCGGGTATGATACGCGAGCTTGGCAACCGATATTCGGCTTTGAACACTAATTCCAACCTGATTATAGATACCGACATAGAGCCGGGCGACTATCACATATGGTTTGACCCCGAAGTGATGAGTATGATTGTGGATAATCTGATGTCGAATGCCTGCAAGTACACCTCGGAGGGCAAGGTGAGCCTCAGGCTCTATCATACGGAGGAATCGGGTGTGCCTTTCACGGAGATTTCTGTATCAGACACAGGGCTTGGTATGGAAAATGAAACCCTCGACCATATTTTTGACCGCTATTACCGAAACCATAATGCCGAATCGTGCCTCGGAACGGGCATAGGCCTTGCCTTGGTGTACAACCTTGTGAAGCTGCACCACGGCGAGATATTCGTAGACAGCGAGCCGCACCGTGGCTCAGTGTTCCGTTTCAGGATACACTCCGAAAACTGCTACCCCGAGGCTTCGCGGCGAGAGGAGTCGGCATTGCCTGTGGCCGAGCTTGCCGACACTCATGACGTTGCGGTTGAGGCCGAGCATGAGGCTAAACCGTCGATACTCGTGGTTGAAGACAATGTGGATATTATCAACTACATAAGCGAGGTGCTTTCCGACAGGTATACCGTGGTTCCTGCTTATAACGGGGCCGAGGGCCTTGAAAAAGCGCGCCGTCTGCAGCCCGACATGATTATCAGCGATATAATGATGCCCGAGATGGACGGTATAGCCATGGCCAAGGCACTGAAAGCCGACGAAGAAACATCCTTCATACCGTTGGTGGTGATTACTGCCAAAACTGCCTCGGAAGCGCGTGTGGAAGCCTATGAGGCAGGTGCAGACTCGTTCATATCCAAGCCGTTCAGCTCCACCCTCCTGAATTCGCGCATACACAATATTCTCGATACCCGCCACAGGCTTGCGGCGAAGGCGGTTTCCGGGACAGCCCAAGCTGTCCCGGAAACCGCCGGTACGGCAGGCCAAGGCCGCCGATTGTGTCGACAATGAGCGAGGCCGATGCCGAATTTATCGAAAAAGTGAAGGGCATTATCACCGCCAATATGGACAGTGCCGAGCTCGATGTGCAGTATATTGCCCGTGAGATGGCAATGAGCCACTCCACGCTGTACCGCAAGGTGAAGGCTGTGACAGGGCTTACTGTCAACAGCCTGATACGCAAGTGCCGGGCCCGCGAGGCGGGTCGCTTGCTCGAAACGGGCCGCTATACCGTGTCGGAAATATCCTATATGGTGGGCATCAGTTCTCCCGGCAACTTCAGGCAATGCTTCAAGGAGGAATTCGGTGTCAACCCCTCCGACTACCTCAAAGGCAAAGGCCGGGGACAGAGCGTATGAAAATCAAACTGATAGGAAAGCAAGCTGTCAACTTTTCTTGTTGGCGGCTTGTTTCTTTGTTGGCAAATGCCTAATTTTGTGTTGTAAAAACCTATATCTGTAATATCTTTGCGTAAATTATTACTCTTCAAGGCCTTTCTCTTATCGACGGTTTTCTGTGCATCAGCCCTCGATGGCCTTCATTATTCCACTGAAGCTCAACCGTCTTTCAGCAGTGGCGAGAATACGCCGTTCTGGCTTGTGAGCAACCACTACGGTTTGTCGTCGGTAAAGAAAAACAATGGTTATTTCCGTGCCGGAGTCTTCCGCTCCATCGATGCCGACTCTGCGAGCCACTGGGGCTGGGGTGCGGGCGTCGATCTTGCAGCCGCTTATAATTACAGCTCGTCGTTTATCATACAGCAGCTCTACGGCGAGGTGCGCTACCGCAAGTTCACACTGTCGATAGGCAGCAAGGAGCGAGAACCGTTTATGCTTGACCGCAGGCTCAGCAGCGGCGACCTCCTGTTTTCGACCAATGCGCGCCCCATACCCGAAGTACGCCTCGAAACACCGGATTACATAGTGATACCCGGCCTTGGCGGCTGGCTCGGCCTTAAGGGATATATATCCTACGGTATGTTTACCGACGACCGCTGGCAGCGCGACTGGGCGGCACCGGGCAGCAAGCGCTCCGAAGATGTGCTGTTTCACTCCAAGGGCGGTTTTGCCCGTGTGGGAAATCTCGACAAATTTCCTGTGCAGCTTGAGGTCGGCTTTGAAATGGCGGCTCAGTTCGGCGGCCGGAGTATAGCGGGCGAGCGCATTATCAGAATGCCTTCGTCGCTCAAAGACTTTATAAGAGTGTTCGTGCCTTCAGGGGGCGATTCGAGCACGCCGGCAGGCGAACAGTCCAATATCTATGGCAATCATCTGGGGCAGTGGTCGGCGCGGCTTGAGTGGCATGCTCCCGGTGGCTGGCGTCCGGCGGTGTACTACGAGCATTATTTCGAGGATCACTCTATGATGTTTCTCGACTTCGCATGGAAAGACTGTCTGGTAGGTTTGGAGCTGGGGCTGCCCGAAAACCCGTTTGTGAGCAAGGTGGTATATGAGTACCTTGGCACAAAAGACCAGTCCGGCCCGGTGTACTGGGACCACACTCCCGAGATTCCCGAGCAGGTGAGCGGCCGCGACAATTACTATAATCACGGCATATACACCGGTTGGCAGCATTGGGGTATGGGCATAGGCAATCCGCTTGTCATATCGCCCATATACAATGCCAGCCATATAATAAATTTCAGAGCCAACCGCCTTATAGGCCATCATATAGGCTTGGAAGGACAGCCATTGCCGTGTCTGGGTTATCGCGGGCTTTTCTCGTATAGCCGCACATGGGGAACGTATGGCGGCCCGCTTCCGGAGGTGCAGCGCAACATAAACGCGATGCTTGAGCTTACCCTGCGGCTTGAACGCTTCAAGGGCTGGAGCCTCAGCGGGGCTGTGGCAGCGGATATGGGAGGTCTTCTTGGCCGCAGCTGGGGTGGAATGGTTACACTTCGTAAAACAGGTATACTATGAAGGGGTTTATAATCAGCATAATGGCATTCGTGGCCTTGGCTCTTACCGGCTGCTTCAACCACCGCTATATCAACGGCGACCTCGACGGGCAGTGGCAGATAATGGAGATAGAGCTTGCAGATGGCGTCGTGGAAAAGCCTGCTCAGACATATTATTGCATTAATTTCCACACGGTAAACCTTACTGCTGTGGGGGCAAGCTCTGCCCCCGGCAATATGCAGTACGACAAAGACGCCTCAACCTTGTCGATGCAGTTTCCGTACAGCAAGGACGGTGATCTGAGGCGTTGGGGCATATCGGGCTCGGAGGTAGTGTTTGACATAAGGGAACTCAAACGCGACCGCTTGGTGTTGCAGAACGACGAAGCCACCATTACTTGCAGAAAATTTTAATTTCTCGAATCGTTTTTTTTCCGCGTGGACGAACAATTTCGTCCGCGCGGTGTTTTTATGGCATACGTTTCAATCATTAAAAAACGAATATCGATATGCTGAAAAAACTATTCGCAGTTATTGTGGCTGCTGCCGCAGTGATGGGAGCCAATGCTCAGAAAGCCGAGGTTCAGGTTTCGTATGGTGCCTACACACAGATGGACGCCACCAATATGCACGACGGCTGGCACGGCGTGAATACCGCGTGGGGCTCGCTTACGGGCGCCCTCAATTTCAAGGTGCATCCCAAGATCTGGATCGGTCCGTCCTATACCTTCTCGAGTACTTCTACCAAGGGGCCGGACGCGTCGCACATCGCCTACCATGCCGTGATGTTCAACGGCCGCTACCAGTATTACGGCAACAGCATCGTCAAGCTGTATGCCAAACTGGGTCTTGGCGTGGAATTTTCCTATATGCAGCCTCACGGACACGACAATTACACCAAGACGTACTGCGCGTACCAGATAGTTCCTATCGGTGCTCAGGTTGACCTTACACGCTCTGTGGCAATGTTTGGAGAAGCCGGCTTTGGAGCGCAGGGTCTGTTCCAGTTCGGATTCAGATTCAAGATATAGATTCAATATTTAGCAGTCATACGGCTGTATAAAAAACCGACGGAGGACGCGCCTTGGCGAGGGCGTTCTCCGTCGGTTTTTCGTGTTTATAGCCGGATTACATCGGGAACGGGGTGTCGCTCACGTACATGCGGAAGCGACCGATAGAGCCGGGTGCTCCGGTTTCCATTCGCGGAAGATATTGGATGGCCGACAATGTGCGTTTGCCGCCGAGGTCGAGCACGAGGTGATGCGGGAATTTGACACCTTCGACAGTGCCCCAGTATGTCGATTCCTGAAGGTCGAAAGCTTTGTCGGCCGAGCGGTTGCCCGTAGCCACGTCCTCGCTGTCGGCGTATACTGCCGTCCAAGCTTCGCGCACAAGGCGCTCGCCCTTGGCGTCGAGGAGGTACAGCTCGGCAGTGCAGGCCCGGTCGCCGCCGTCGGCTGCGTCGAGAGCTTCGATGCAGACGTATCGGCCTTTGGCGATTTTTCCAAAATCGAGCTGCTTCCAGCCGTTTCCGCCTTCAAAGGAGCCCTCAAACACCGGTGTGAATCCTTCGAGATTGAGCGTTTGTCCTTCCTCGCGGTGTGTCAGTGGTTTGGGCATGGCGAGATTGTCGAGCAGCGGTTCGCGAAGACCTTCCACGCGTGTTTCTTTCGGTCCTACGATGTCGAATACCACTATTTCGTTTTCGCCCTTGCGCAGCCAGCAGCCGGGCATATAGAGTGTCTGCTGCGGGCCGATGCTCCATATACGGCCTAAGGGATAACCGTTGACGTACACAAGGCCTTTGCCCCATGTGGAGAAGTCAAGGAATGTGTCGGCCGGTTTCTTGACATTGAATGTGCCCTTGTACACGCCGGGACCTCCCGCTTTGCCGTCGAAAGGCTCGAACGACATATTCTCGTAGAATGCGAGTTCGTCGGGAAGGTTATATACCTGCCAGCCTTTGAGTTCGTGGGTGAAGCTTCGTCCGTCGATTTCGGTGCTGATTGTCACCTTGTCGGTGATTCCTTTGAAGTCCTTTATGGCACGGCCGAAATTGATGCGGCCCATGGCTTCGACGAGAATGTCGAGCGTACCGCCCTCGGGGCATGCCGGCAGTTCGAGTTCTTTCTCGCCAAGGCGTCTGTCGAGAGTGCCTATGTACTTGTCGTCGAGGAATATCTGGGCGTAGTCGTGCGCTTCGTCAACCGTAAGCAGCGACGGCGATGCCAAGCGAGGCAACTGTGTGCGGTAGAGTATGCTTCCGAAACCTTGGTCGTATTCTTCCATCGTGCGGATATCTTCGTCGGTTTTCGGCTCAGGAAGGTTGGCGAACAGCGGTGCTGCCTTGGTAAGAGTGAAAGGAGCCACAGACGTCGTGGGATACTGCTTTGGCACAGCGGGAAGCTTGCCGTCGGCATACTTGGCGAGTGTTTTGCGCAATGCGTCGTACTTGGGAGTGGTGCGGCCCGATTCGCTGATAGGAGCGTCGTAGTCGTAGGAGGTGACGTCGGGGGCGAATCCCGGCGAGTTGGCGCCGGCCCAGTGTCCCCAGTTGGTGCCGCCGTGGGTCATATAGAGGCTGAACGATATGCCTTTAGACAGCATTTCGTCGATACCGGCAATCATATCGTCGGCAGGGCGTGTTTCGTGGTTGGCGCCCCATTTGTCGAACCATCCGCTCCAGAACTCCGAGCACATAAGCGGGCTCTGCGGGCGCAGTTTCTTGAGAAGTTCGAACTGCTGGTCGATATTGGCTCCTGTGCCGAAATTCATAGTCCATACGAGGTCGGGAAGACCGTTGAGGGTGAAATTCGACGACCAGTCGCACTGGAACAGAGTCACATCGCCGAAGTTGCGGCGTAGCATGTCGCGTATCTGTCCTACATATTCCTTGTCTTCGCCGTAGCTGCCGTATTCGTTTTCTACCTGCACCATGATTATGGGGCCGCCGTCGGCCACGGTGAGTCCTTCCACCTCCTTGGCTACTGCCTGCTGGAATTTATCCACGCGCTCGAGGAAGTAGGGGTCGGATTCGCGGAGGCGTATGTCCTTCTTTTTCAGCAGCCACCAAGGCAGGCCGCCCATTTCCCACTCGGCGCACACATAGGGGCCGGGGCGAAGTATAACGTTGAGTCCGTTGTCTTTGCACAGCTCCACGAATGCGCGCAGGTCGTTCTGTCCCGAAAAGTCGAACTGGTCGGGTCGGGGTTCGTGGGCGTTCCAAAACACATAGAGGCATACGGTGTTCATGCCGAGAGCCTTGCAAAGCTTTATGCGCTGATCCCAGTACTGGCGCGGAATGCGGGGATAGTGCAGCTCTGCCGCTTTCACAACATGGGGCTTGCCGTTGAGCAGGAAGGTGCCGTCGCCTGCCTCGAAGCGTGGCTGGTCGGCAGATTTGTCGGGGTTCCACTCGTTGTTCCACGCTATTGACGGCTTGCCGCTGCTGAAGTCGACAGGCAGCCATACGTACCTGGAGTCGGGGAGGTCGGTTTTGTTCCAACGGTCAAACATAGCCACGTAGAGGTCTTTCTTGCCGTGTACGGGCTGCACGTATGTGCTTTGGCCGTAGAATGTCTTGTCGGCATCCGGCCCTGTGCACGGGTTTCCGAGAACAGTCCATTTGCCGAACATCGAGTCGGCCACAGCTATTTGTGCCGCGTTCGGGTCCCAGCCGGTGCAGCCCGACGATAGTATGTAATACTTGCCGTCGTGCTTGAACACAGCCGGAGCTTCGCGTCCTTGGTTTATGAAATTGCGGGTATAGCGCCCGGTCGGCCTCAGGTAGTCGTCGGTAAGCTCCGATATGTACATGGTGGCGTTGCCTTCGGAGGAATAGACGTGGTATGCGCGGCCGTCGTCGTCGACAAACACTGTCTGGTCGCGGCTCATGGCGTTGTTGGGCCTGAAAGAGCCAAGGTATTTGAACGGTCCGGTAGGAGTGTCGGCCACGGCCACGCCGGCGGCAGCCTTGCTGTAGTCGGCGCTTTCCACGTGTGCCCACATCACGAATTTGCCAGTCTTGGGATTATAAACCACTTTCGGGCGTTCGAGCACCTTGCTCGGGTGCAGGTCGCTGTCGGGATCGTCGGGTTCAGCCGGAAGAACTATGCCCTCGAACTTCCATTCTTTCATATCGGGCGACGAGTAGCATCCCACACCGGTCACGTCGGTGCGGTAGCATTCCCAAGTGGCCCAGTCGGGCAGCACTGTCTTTCCTTTCTTATATTCGCCGTACCAGTAGTATCGGCCGTTGTGGTAGAGTATTCCGCCTCCGTGGGCGTTGATGGGGTTGCCGTCGGTGTCGAGCCATATCTCTCCGTTGACGGCCGCTGGCGCAGTCTGCGCGAAAGTGGCTGTCGCTGTCAGAAGGCATATTCCGATGGCGGCGATGAGCTTGTTTGCCATGATATCTGTAGATTGGTTTTTCTGAGTTCAAATTTACATAAAATCATTGGTTCGGGCATAGTCCGGCATACGCCTATTCGTTCAAAAAATGTATTAAATTCGTCATTGTTTGAAATGGCGCTGATTATGTGCAGACGATGCGACCAAAAAAGGACTTTGTTTGTTATCATAGGTATGAACGAGGGATTGATTGACAAACTGCGCCGTCGCTGGAACCGCCGGAGGCGAACATTGCCCGGGGAGTGGTTTCGCTTTGGTGTCCGTTTCGGCAGGGCTGTTGCCGGGGCGGGTACTGTTATGTCGGTACTCGTGTTTGTTGCCGCTCTCGCCGCAGTAGCGGGCTTGCTCATATACGGCGGTTTCGACAGCGGGTCGGTAAGCCGCAGCGTGCTGCGCAAGGTTCTTGCCGGGGCGCAGGTGACGTTTATAGCCGCGATATTGTTCAACTGGTGCTTGCGCTTCCGCCACACTTGGCGCCACAGCCACGCGGTGAAGCGTGTTGCCGATGTTCTGATGCTTTTCACTCTCATTCCTCTTTTGTGGCCTTATACCGACGGGTCAGCGGCGGGCATTCATTTTTTCCGCAGCCGCTATTTTCTGTATTTTGTGCTGGCGCTCTATTCGGTGGCGGAGCTGAGCTACGGTGTGATGCGCGCGTTGGCACGCCGCACCAATCCGTCCTTGATTTTGTCGGTAAGCTTTCTGTTTTTTATCTTTATCGGTTCGTTTGTGCTCGCCATGCCGCGGTGCACCAATTACCCGGTGAGCTATGTCGACTCGCTCTTTATGGCTGCGAGCGCCGTGAGCATGACCGGGCTGTGCACTGTCGACGTAGCCACGGCCTATACGCCTCTGGGTTGGCTCGTGATAGCCGTGTTGCTGCAGATCGGTGCCCTCGGCGTGCTTACGTTCACAAGTTTTTTCTCGATATTTTTCAGTGGAAGTCCAAGCATATACAACCAGTTGCTGATACGCGATTTTATTTACTCCAAGAGTATGGGCGCGCTCGTGCCGGTGATATTGTACATATTGGCATTCACTGTCACAGTAGAGATAATCGGGGCCGCAGCCCTGTATTTCAGTCTTCCTGACGATTTTCTGGCTTCGGACGCGGAGCGGATATTCTTTTCCTGCTTCCATTCTGTGTCGGGATTTTGCAACGGAGGGTTTACGACCTTGCCCGACGGCCTTGCTTCGCCGGCGCTGATGGCGCAGTCTGGCGCTTTCTATATCGTTATGACGCTTCTGATACTCGCGGGCGGTATTGGTTTTCCCAATCTTGTGAATTTTAAGGATATATTGTCGGAGAATGTCCGGCGCATACGGCTGAAGCTTGCCGGACGCCGACTGTCGGGACGCCGGATGCACATATATGATTTGAACACCAAGCTCGTGCTTGCAGCCACGGCCATATTGTTTGTCGGCGGCGCCGTGGCATTTTTTATGCTGGAATACAACGGCGTGCTTGCAGGCATGCCGCTGGATAAGAAGATAGTGCTATCGCTTTTTAATTCGGCCACTCCGAGAACGGCCGGATTCGGAACGTTCTCGATAACATCGTTCAGCCACACATTTTTCCTAATTATGATGTTCCTTATGTGGGTTGGCTGCTCGTCGCAGTCGATGGGCGGCGGTATAAAGGTGAATGCCTTTATGGCGGTGGTTTTCAATCTGCGTTCGGTTATATCGGGTCACAAGGGTGTGACAGCTTTCGGCCGCAATATATCGCTTCCTTCAATAAGGAGGGCAAACGCGGTTGTAAGCCTGTCGATTTTTGCTGTGTTGCTTTATTCAGTGGTGATAATGACGCTGCAGCCCGAGCTTCCGATGGGCGCGGTGATATTTGAATGTTTTTCGGCCATCACGACGGTCGGATTGTCGCTCGGAGTCACACCGGAGCTTGGCGGAGTGTCGAAAATGGTGCTTGCCACGGCTATGTTCCTGGGGCGTGTGGGCATAATATCCGTGTTGTGCGGTTTTGCTTCGGGCAAGCCCGACACATCGCCTTATCTGCCCGATGATAATATCATAATTAACTGATAAAGTTGTTCTTGACTATGAAATATCTTATAATAGGACTTGGCATATATGGCGGAAACCTTGCCCGCGACCTTACCGATATGGGCCACGAAGTGATAGGCGTGGATTTGCGCCGGGCCAATGTGGAAGCCGTGAAAGATTATATATCGACGGTGTATGTGATAGACTCTACCGACGAGTCTGCGCTTGCGGTTCTTCCGCTGAAGAATGTCGATCTGGTGATTGTGGCCATAGGGGAGAATTTCGGAGCAAGCATCAAGACGGTCGCCCTGCTTAAAAAGGCCGGTGTGGAGCATATCTATGCACGCGCGATAGACAAACTGCACGAGTCGATTCTGGAGAGTCTTGAACTTGACCGCATAATAACGCCGGAGCAGCGCGCTGCTTCGGATCTTGCCCGCGAGATGGAGCTTGGCACAAGGATAGAAACCCTTGCCATCGACGAGGATAACGCTGTGGTGAAATTTGCCGTGCCGCGTTTTTTCGAGGGCATGAGTTATGCCTCTCTCAATCTTGAAAAGGATTACGGCCTTGGCCTCGTGGCTGTGACGCGGCCTGTGATAAGGCGAAACGTGCTCGGAATATCCCGTCCGGCTTACGAACTCGTAGATACCTCCTCGGGTGAAGCGGTGGTGCAGGCGGGCGACATACTTACGGTATTCGGTTCACGCAAGCGTTTCTATGAGCTGTACAAGAGTATTTCAAATGATTAGAACGGGTAGCCGACGGCGAAGTGGAAGTTGAAGTCGCGGCTCCATTTGGGGTGTAGCAGAGGCCATGCTTCTTGTCCTTTGGCTGGATTATGCGCCTTTATTCCGAGGTCGAAACGCAGCAGGAAATATGTGAAGTCCATTCTCAAGCATACGCCGTAGGCAGTGGCTATCTGCTTGTAGAATTTATCGAACTTGAATACGCCGCCCGGCTGGTTCTCGTAGTTGCGGATTGTCCATATGTTTCCGGCATCGATGAATACGGCTCCTTCAAATACCCAGAAAAGTTTGGCACGGTATTCGACGCTTAGGTCGAGCCGGATGTCGCCGCATTGGTTTATGAAGTCGGTCACGGAGTTGCGGGCGTCGTATGCTCCGGGCCCGAGCGTGCGCACACCCCAGCCGCGCACCCCGTTGGCGCCTCCGGCATAGAATCGTTTTTCAAACGGCACCATCGACGAGTTTCCGTAGGGGAATGCTATGCCGAATCCTCCGTGGAGCGATATGGCGTTGCGTGAGTTGAAGTTGCGGGTATAGGTATAGTCGAATTCGCCTTTCACATACTGCGCGTACTGTATACCGAGCACTTTGTACACACCGTCGGAGCGTTTCTGCCCCACGAGGTTCGATATGCCGTACAGCAGGTTGCCCGCTGTTTCGGCCGATACTCGCATGCTGGTGATATACGGCTGTGTGGCAAAGGCGTTTGTGGTGGCGTTTGCTATGCGACGGTTTGTCTGGCGGTAGGTGTAGCCGAGCCGCATTATGAAGTGGTCCTCATAGCTGTACCTCAGCAGAGGGTTGGAAGGCGCTATCTGGTCGATGAAATCGATGGTGGAGTGGGGCAGCCTCACATAGTTGATGTCGATAAGGTCGAAGGTGTGGCGGCGCTGCATGTCGTAGCGCTGTTGCTGCCATTTCCATTTCCACGCCGCCCCGGCTATGATGCGGGTGTACTCGGGGCGTTCCTGATAGTTGAACGACAAGGCAAATTCGGTTGATGCCAAAAAGCGCTGTTTAAGGCTTTTGGATAGGAAGGGGCATTCAAACTTCGGGAATGTTATGCCTACTTCCGAGGCATATTCGGTGTATCGGTTGTTGACAAGGCCATCGAAGTTGCCCGAAAGACTTTCGTATGATGCGCGGAATTTTGCAGTGAGTGTTTCGGAGCCACGGGCGAGATTGCGGTGCTGGTAGGTAAGACCGACACCGAAACCGAGGTCGCCCTCGGAGTTTGTGCCTTCCACTTCCACGGCAACGCTCTGTTTTTTGTTTCGTGAAAGGTATATGTATGCGTCGAGCAGCCCTGTGCCGTCGCGCCGTCCGGCTGCGGCCATCTCTATGTTTATGAACTTCACGATGCTAAGACGTCCGAGAGCCTCGTAGGTACGTTCTACCGAGCGCGCGCTGTATGGCTTTCCGCTGTCGATATAGCACATTTCGTCAAGCAGCTTGGGCTGCAGGTATTTGTCGGAGCCGAATATGAATGTCTTTCCTTTGTATTCGATTGTGTCGGTTCGGTTTGGCTTTTCAGCGCTCGCGTCGCCGTCGACAACGAATATCACCCGGTTTATTTCATAGCGGTGATGGTGGCCGTTGACCCGCAGGAGGCTGTCGGCCAAGGCACCGAGAGCCGAGCGTGTGCCGCTGCTGCTGTTTTCGGCTGATGTGGCGCGTTCGTAGGGCGAATGCAGGTTGAGCGTGAGCCCTACGGCTTTGCTGCCTGCCACGGTGTCGGCAGTGTAGTTTATGTATTCGCGGTTGAACTCGAAATATCCGGCATTCCGCAGTATGGTTGCTATGCGTGCCCGCTCGTTGTCGAGAGCGGTGCGGTCGAGCAGCATGCCCGGGTGTATTTCGGCTTTGGAAGTGTCTGCCATTATGATATGCCTCACGGCCGGGTCGGCTATGTTGTAGTCGAGCGTGCCAATGCGGTGGGGACTGCCGGGTGTGATGAGGTAACGCACTTCCATGCGTTTTTTCGCCGGGTTGGCTATGGTGTCAGCGTTTACTTCGGCTTCGAGGTAGCCTTTATTGATAAGGGCCTGTTCGAGTTGTCGGCGCGAGGCGTCGGTAAGCGAGTGGTCGTAGAGCACGGGCGCCTGTCCTACCCGTCGCAGCCACCGGTTGTACCATTTGGTTGTGTCGGCGCCGGACAGGCTGTAGGTTGCCAGCTGCAACTTTGCGAATCCGAGAACTTTGTGGTTTGGCGTCTGCCGGAGGAAGTTTGTCAGCTCTTCTGTGCGGATATCCGTTGTGTCGTTGTCGATGCTTATGCTTACTTTGTCCAGAAGGTATTCGCCCTGCGGAACGTGCTTGGTGCTGCTGCATGCCGACAGTGCCGCCAGCATCGAGGCGGCGCCACATGCTATGGCGAGATTACGTATGCGCATCGGCTTGTTACTTTATCGGTATTTGAAGCACGAAGCGGGCGCCTCCGCGGTACCGGGTGTCGACCGTCACAGAGCCTTTCATAAGTGTGGCGAGAAGCCTTGATATATACAGGCCGAGTCCGCAGCCGGGGCTGCTGATATCGAGCTGGCGAAAACGGCTGAATATGGTGTCTTCCTTGCCTTTGGGTATGCCGATGCCGGTATCCGCCACGCTGAACGACAGTTTGCCTGCGGTTTCGTCGTAATCGTAGTCGAAAGTTATAGTGCCGGCATCGGTAAATTTTTCCGCGTTTTTGAGCAGGTTGATCAGTATCTGGGCCACGCGTTGTCCGTCGATGTCGACTATGTGGTCTTCCTTGCCTGAGGGGTTGAATATTAGCATCAAGCCCTCTTTGTCGGGCTTGCCGTTTTCAAACACGTTGTTTATGGCAAGCTCGCATATGGTGGATATGGCCACAGGGCGTTTTTCGAGCGACAGACTGCCGTGTTCGAGAGAGGCTATGTCGAGCACGTCGTTCACAAGCCGCATCACAAGCCTTACATTCAGGCGTATGATTGATGCGAATCTGTTCAGGTAGGCGTTCTGCTTTTCGGGTATGCAGTCGGCTATCAGTTGTGAGTATTCGGCAATGGCGGCCAGAGGAGTCTTTACCTCGTGGCTCATGTTGTTTATAAATTCGGTCTTTTGTCGGTCGGCGCTCTTCGCCTGGTCGCGTAGCACGATTAGTTCTTCGCGCGCGGCCCGTAGTCCGTCGCGTTCTTCGCGCAGGTTGTCGTTGGAGGTTTTGAGGCTTGCTGTCAACAGTTTGTTGTTTTTGTTCTGCTTCGCCAGAAGCACTACGAGAGTAGCCAGTATGGCCATCACAGCTATGCCTATGCCTATGACCCAGCTTTTGGTGCGGATTTCGGTTTGGTGGCGTTCGAGCTCGTATGTGGTATTTTCCTGTCGTAGCTCGCTCATGTCGTAAAGCAGTTTCAACTCTCTGGAGCGTTCTTCGCTTGTGCGTTCGAGTTTTTTCTGCAGTTCGTCGGCGAGTTTGTCGGAGGCTTCGAGCAGGGTGGTGTTGTCGCCTGTTTCCTTGGCGGCTTTTTTCAGCATTTTAAGAAGCTGGAGTCGGTATGGGGCGTGGACTTGGTTGTCGATTTGCCTTTTTATGATTTTGATGGCCTCCGAATAGTTGTTCGTAGCCATGGCATAGTACATTTTTGCCCGCTCAAAATTCTCCAGGTCGTATGCGATGTTTGGGTGTTCCTTGGCAAGGACGTTTATTTTGCCGTAGTATTCTTCGATTTGGTCGCGGGAGAGTTTGGAGTACGAACCGAGCATTCTTCGGTAGCACACATATCGGAAAGTGGGGGCGTTGTGGAACTGGCGGCCTTGCTCTGCGTAATAAATCTCAAGGCTGTCGATGGCTTTGAGGAGTTTTCGGTCCATTTCGAGAGCCCGTGGGTAGTTTTCGTTTTCATAAAATATGGGCGCGGCTCTGTTGTAGACCATGCGTCGCACGGCGCCTACGGGGAGTTTGACTTCTTCGACAAGTTTGTCGAGCTTGTCGATGTAGTCTTCGAGTAGCTCGCCCCTTGTTTCCACGCTCAGGTAGCGGCATAGGGCATAGAGAAGGTCGGCGCGTTCGTAGGTGTTTTCGGG
>Ga0137302_10486_pt1 | contig 18367 bp, 10 predicted proteins | sample Ramsor2O_GlcNAcB_FD_97184 | JGI IMG/M metagenome (GOLD analysis project Ga0137302, IMG submission 97184) | Mouse cecal microbial communities from Vienna, Austria - N-Acetylglucosamine amended with D2O_GlcNAcB | ecosystem: Host-associated > Mammals > Digestive system > Large intestine > Cecum... | reverse complement strand
GAAACACCGGATCTGTTCTGGACAAACGGAACCGCAACCACGAATCTGGAGGCTTATGTAAAACAGGGACTGTTAATGGATCTCACCGATAAAGTGGATTTCTCTTTATATGACGGGACAAGTGCAATGAGCCTTGTTAAGGTAGACGATAAGGTCTACGCATCCCCTACTGCTGAAGTAGGCGGACGTGCAGTGTTCTACAACAAAGACATTTTTAAAGAACTGGGACTGGAAGTACCGAAGACATTCAGTGAATTTGAAGCTGCTCTGGCTGCTGTCAATGATGCAGGCTATCTTCCGATTTCATTTAGTGCTTCCGATCCGTGGGCTATCTTATTCCAGTTTGAACCGGTCCTGGCTGCCACAGCATTGGATTGGATTCAGGGATATGTGGATACCGGGGAAGCGAAGGTAAATGATCCGAAAGTCGTAGCGGCATATAACAAGATGTTAGAATGGGCAGATAAAGGGTATTATGGACCGGGTTATACCGGAGTGGATGAATCCGGGGCATTGCTTGCATTCTCCAAAGGGGACGCAGCTATGTGTATTGAAGGAACCTGGAATATCCAGACCATCCAGGAAAATAACCCCGAACTGAATTTCGGCGCATTCCAGCTGCCTACAGAAGATGGAACAAGGCCGTTTGTAGGAACCAGCTCTGTTGGATTCTCTGTCAGCGAGGATACCGAAAATCCAGACGCAGCCCTTGCATTTGTAAACTATTTTGCCAGCCTGGAAGGACAGACAGCCTGGATAAAATCATTAGATTCCATTCCATGTACCGATAAAATCGTATCGGAGAATGAAGTAATTAATGAAATAGCCCAGTTTGATATCCAGACAGAGAGCTATTATAATATTCTGGGATATCTGGAAAAAGAAGGGGAAAGCCCAAGAAATGTATGGGAAGAGGATCAGACAAAAGTATTCACAAAAGGTATGACAGCACAGGAATTTACGGATGAACTTGCGGCACTGACCCGTTAAAACAGGATAGACGGATAGAAGAGGGGTGTTGTACCATCCAGTTGGGTGTTTGTACAACACCCCCTGATTTTACGATAAAAGGGGGAACCTGGAATGAGAAAAAAAAAGGCTTACATCGGTTTTATAGCACCGGGTTTTTTGATTTATACCATATTTATGATTGTGCCGATAATCTGCGCTGTATACTTCAGCTTCTTTGAATGGAGCGGCATTGGAGACATGAAGTTTATCGGTCTGGACAATTTTAAAAAACTGATGTTTGATCCCAGAATGTCAAAAATATTCTTCAATGCACTGGGAAACAACATTAAATATCTGGTCTGCGTATTGCTTGTAATTACGCCGCTGCAGATCTTTTTTGCCTACATGATCTATATCAAGATCAAATGCCACAAATACATCCGCATGATGTTATTTTTACCCTACGTAATCAGTACGTCAATTGTAGGATTTTTTGCAATTATTATGCTTGATCCCAATATTGGAGTTCTTAATGATATCCTGGGAAGCCTGTTTGGAAACCAGGCAAAAAGCGCCTGGCTGGGTAATCCGGATCTGGTGTTTAAAATATTTGTAATGGTGGTAATCTGGCAGTGTATCGGTTCCGGTATGATGATCTTTTATGCCGATATGCAGGAGATACCGGAAGAAGTAATTGAAGCCAGCATCATTGACGGGGCAAGCGGATGGAAGCGGTTCCGGTATGTAGTGCTGCCGTCCCTGAGAGCATCTATGTCTACGAATATTACGCTCAGCGTGATCTATGCGCTGACGATGTTTGATATCCCTTATATCCTGGTTGGCCCACAGGGCGGGGTGAATAATAAGATTGATTTTGTCAATATGGTATTCTACCGTTACGCTTTTGGAGGCACTTATTTCGGGGAAACGTCTATCGGATTTGGTTCCAGTATCAGCGTTGCCATGTTTATTATTATCCTTACGTTTTCGCTGGTCACTACAAAATTACTGAAGCGTAAGAAGGATTAGGAGGGGATTGGAATGGGGAAAATGATGAGAAAACGACAAAAAAAATCTAACAGAAGAATTGAATCAAAAAAGGCTGTAATCGGAAAAAATATCATCTCAGTAATTCTGGTTATTTACACCTTTTTATCCATTTTTTTAATCGGAAATACGATTCTTTCCTCCTTTAAAACAAAGCAGGATCTGATTCATAATACCATAGGATTTCCAAAAGAATTTACCCTGGATAATTTTAAAATCGTTCTGGGAGAAGATGGTTTTTTCCGCTATTTCTTTAACAGTATTTTTCTGGTTGGAGTGTCTTTACTGCTCCTGATTCTCGTGGCATCCATGGTGGCATACGGGCTTGCCCAGTATCGGTTTAAGAGCCGGAAGTTCTTGCAGACATACTTTTTAGTTGGTCTGATGTTCCCTATCCAACTGGGGATACTGCCGCTTTATATCATGCTTTCCAGGCTTCATCTGACGAATAATCTGCTGGGACTGGCGCTGATTTATACCGCGAATATGTCGTTTCCGGTGTTTGTTTTTACAAAGTTTTTTAATGAGCTGCCGGAATCCCTGATTGAGTCGGCAAGGATTGACGGAGCAGGTGAATTTCAGATATTTAAAAGTATTATTACGCCTATTTCAAAACCGGTGATTGCTACCGTAGGGCTTCTGAATTTCGTTACAATCTGGAATGATTTTTATCTTCCCCTTGTATTTTTGACAAAGGCTTCCGTGAGAACCCTTACACTGGGGGTATATTCCTATACTGCCAACTTCCTTGCAAACTGGAATAAAGTATTCGCAGCGGCAACCGTTGCGCTGATCCCTGTTATAATCATATATTTTCTGTTTTCGGATCAGATTGTGGCAGGACTTACCGGCGGTGCCGTGAAAGGATAAAGAGTGTCTGAAAATTCAAACAGGACGGAAGTGAAAGACTTTACTACAAAAAATAAAGTACGGTAATGTACGGTCAGGAGGTAGCGGGATGGAGAAAATGGAGGGAAAAATAGAAGACAAAATAGAAGGGAAAATAGAGAGAAAAATAGAGGGAAAGTGGATCTGGATTTCTGAAAATCGAATATCAGAAAATGAAAGAGGGTGTTTTACCACAGAATTTTATGGTGTGGATGCTCATGCTGCGGATATTCATATTGGGGATGCACATAGAATGGATTCTTATGCCGGGACGTCTTCTAGGGAAAAGGACATAAAGCTGATGATCTGCGGTATAACCAGATATATTGTCTACTTAAACGGAAAAGAAATGGGGAGGGGGCCTATCCGATCCGGGTCCGGGGAATTATTTTACGATACTTATGATATAACCCCGGATGTAAAGCCAGGCAGGAACTTTCTTGCGGTGCGGGTGTGGAGTTACGGGTGGTCTACCTACCAGACCGTTGCGCAGGAGGGGGGCGTTTGGTTTCAGGTATCTTCCGGCGGTGAAGTGCTGACAGCCTCGGGGGCAGAGACGAAATGCGCCAAAGACCTTGGTCACATATCCCATACGGTAAAGAGAAATGTTAATCTGGGATTCAGCGATTATTACGATGCCAACCGTTTTGACAGCATGTGGATAGAGGATGGAGAGATTTCGAAAAACTGGGGGACAGCCTGGGTATTGGAAGATGGGGAAAACAGAGAAGACAGAGAAGTCAGGATAAAGCAAAATCCTCTGCGCCAGTTTCAGAGAACGGCAAAGACACCGGGCAGGATTGTAAGGATACAGGAGGTTATCCCGGGATGTCAGCAGATCTCAGTAAATACCAGAAATGCTTTTTTCCCCGGACGCAAGGATGCTGATGAAACGATATTTTCCGGTTTCCTGGGTTGTGAGTTTCTTGCGCCACAGGATATGGAAGGAAAGATTGCATTTCCTAACAGGACCTGGAATGGAATAATCGGGGACTTTACCATAGATGGAAAACTGTATGAGGTATCCAATGAGCATCGGGAGATACCGGTGCGTTTATGCGAAGGAAAACACTTTTTTCTGATGCAGATATCGGGTAAATTTGATGATTTATATTGCCATATGGAGTTGTGTTTTCCCGAAAACCTTATAATGGAAGGAGACTTTTTTGTAAAAGGACCCACAAGCAGAATTATACCGGTGATCGATGGTTTTGGAAAGGTATACGGAGGGTTGGATGAGTACAACCGTCTGGAGAAATATCCGGATATTCATAAACGTCTGTTTGCCGCATCCGCCCTGAAAGAAATGGTGGAAATCGGCGGTCCGGTCACTTATGTGGAACCCCGGTATATTTATGAGAATGCTTATATTTATTCCCTGGCGAAGAGAGACAAAGTGATTGCAGAGTCAGCCGTGCAGCCCAGACATCTGGGAATGCTCTGGGACAATCAGGAGGTTACCCGGATAGACCCGCCTGCATCCGGTGGCTCAAACCGGATCATTGTGGACTTCCAGGATATCTATGTGGGAAGCCTTGAATTTACCATAAAAGCGCCGGCTGGAGCCATATTAGATATTTACTGCTTTGAAAATATGTATCAGGGGGAGATTGATTATACCATAGGGCTGAATAACAGCGTCCGCTACATTTGCAAAGAGGGCTGGCAGTCATACCGGTGTATGGCACGTATGGGTATGCGCTATGCCATGCTGACTTTTCGGGAATGCAGGGAAGAAGTAAGGATTCGGGATTTCAGAATCAATTATGCGACGTATGCCCCGGGGAATCTGGGGGATTTTACATGCGATGACTATCTGCTAAACCGGATATTCGAAATGTGCCGCCATACGCATCAGCTCTGTATGGAAGACAGCTTTACGGACTGTCCCACGTATGAACAGGCTTTCTGGATAGGAGATGCGGGCATCAGCGCCGTTACCTGTGCCTATTTGTTTGGGGATTACGATCTGATAAAACGCAGTATCCAGCTCTCTGCCGAGGCAAGGGCAAATACCCCGCTGTTAAATGCCCTGACTCCTACAGACTGGAATACTTCTATTCCCATGTGGACAATGAACTGGATGATTTCCATTTTTCAGTATGCAAAAGTGAGTGGAGACACCGAAATTTTCCCGGAAATGTATGGGGTAGTGAAAGAGACGCTGAAGTATTATGCCGGGTTTATACAGGAGGACGGCGGGTTCCTGATTAACGCCTGGAATATGATGGACTGGGCAGATATGGATATTCATAATTATGGGATCGTTACGGGTCAGCAGGCAGTTCTGGCATACTGTTTTGGATTAGCTGCAGCATATGCAGAGAAAAACAACTATAAGAAGGATGTGGCTTTTTTCGAAGAATGTCAAATGAGGCTGCTTCTTTATATGGAAACAAAACTCTGGGATTCTAATCTAAAAATGTTTCGGGATGGTTTTTCACCTGAGTATGGCATGTCCCGCACCTTCAGCATACAGACCCATATTTTAATGCTGCTCTATGATGGAATCCTGAATGCAGAAAAGAAGCAGATCGTGGAAAAATATATCACGGATCCACCTGTGGAAATGATACAGGCAGGCTCTCCGTTTATGCTGTATTACCAGTACGAGTGTCTTGCAAAAAAAGGCAGAGTACAGGAAATCATGGATGACATTAAAATACGATGGGGTGAAATGCTGAAATTCGATTCCACAACCTGCTGGGAAGTATTTCCGGGCTTCTATGAAGTCAGCAGAACCAGAAGTTATTGCCATTCCTGGTCGGCTTCACCGGCATATTTTTTCATTAAATATGCACTGGGTGTCCAGATGCTGGAGGATGGATTTAAAAAAGTAGAGATTACAAAACCCTCTTGGGATATGAAGTGGTGCAGAGGAGATGTGCCTACACCTCATGGCGCAATCCATATTGAATGGATCCGGGAAGATGGAAGGAAAGAATGCAGAGTCCGGGTGCCCAGGGAAATAGAGGTTGTGTTTGCAGGGACGGAATGGGACTTATCTATAGACCGCATTGGATAAAAATCAATCTTATATTAATTATGGCGGTATCCTTCTTGGGATTGAGTATATTTGACATTGCAATGCTCTAATGTAATACATTATGTGCCATATGTTTGACTTTTTTAGAAAGAAGTGATATGATTGTATTACAAAAAGGAATAACCGCCCGTCCTAGGCAGTTGTCCTCAAAGGAATTTCCTTTTGGAAGTAAACTACCCTGTTTTACGAGAACAGGGTAGTTTTTTTGCTATTTCTTGTCAATGTAGGCAAGAAGTGCGAGTAAAAATGTTCCAAATACAAACAATAAAGTCAATACTTGATATGTACTCATAGCACCACCCCCCATCCTATAAAGTAGGAGGGCAACCACCCTGTAGCGGTTATTCCAGAAATATAGCATAACATGTTTTCCATATTATGTCTAATATAATCTTAGTAAATATAACACATAAGCAAATCAGAAAAGTATGTTATTGTTCAGATATTCTTCTTGCGATTCACTGCATGCAAGTTAGAAAATGATAACTATTGTCATACCACATGATGAGGTTCGAAACTTTTTTGATTAAATAATCAGACAAAGATTTCCGGATTTTTCTGTATCTCAGAACAATTCGCAATTAGAAACCCACGGAACTTTTTATAAAATTCGGATTCCATAACTTTAGCATTTTTTGGACAGGTCTTTACACAGGCACAGCAATGCAGGCAGCTGCCTGGATCCGTTATCTTTTTGGGATCATCCCGGTCAATGATGCCCATAGGACAGACTGTAGCACAGATTCCGCAATTGTTGCAGGAATCTGTTGTAGCGGGGGCCCATGGGATGCCTGGGGTGGAACGTTCTTTATAGGGATGGTTACCAGGAAAATGTAATGGTTCCAGATCATCAGCAGTTGCAAAGCCGTCTAACTTAATCCGGAGGGTTTCGGCAAATTTTGTGGCAGCGGTCAGATCAGATCCATTGGGGCGTCCGCCTGCAATTTCATTTCCATAAGAATGTTCCCCGATAAAAGCCCCTGCGCCTGCAATTACAAAACCCTGGGCTTTCAGCAGGTCGGACAATTCCAGCAATGCATCTTCAAAGGCCCGGTTTCCATAGACAACAACAGGAATGCAAAGCGTATGATCTCCATGAAGTCGGCAAAAGAAATCTTCCAATAATGCAGGAATTCTGCCTCCATAGACCGGGACGCCCACAACCAGCAAATCGGTACTGGTGAAATCAGGGATGTCTTTCGTTCTGTCATAGGTAATATCGTGATTGTAAATCTTGGTCTGAAAAACTCCGGCAATTGTATCTGTGATTTTTCTTGTGGTGCCGGTGGGGCTGAATGTTAAGCAGTGTACTTTTTTAATATTCATGTGATTCCTCCTTGGTTTAGGTGGGGTAAAATGATAGTTCTGTGTTTATTGTACTGCAAGGGGAGTGGGATAGCAAGTTTAGCTGAACCATTTTCTTCTTATTCTTCGATTCTTTTCTTTTTTTACAAAATCCCTTGACAAATCCCCTTATCTTGATTATCATGGAAAATATATCACAAATGATATCATAATAAAAAGGTAGTGAGAAAGAGGAGTACATTCAAAACCCTGACAGAGAGAATATTTCATAGGCTGGAAGAATATTCAAGGCAGTGTGAATGGAAGGTAGCTTTTGAACCGGAGGATTGAACCGGATGAAATTGTAGGATAACCTGGCGGATTTGCCGGATATCGAGTGCCACCTGGCGGATTTTAGGCGGGTTGCACTTAGGATAAGATTTCAACCTGAAGTAAATTTTCACGAATCATCCCCGTTATCGGATGGCTGAGATGTATTTGCAGAATCTTTCTGTAAATATAATAAAGGTGGTACCGCGGATTATTCGCCCTTTGCAGAAGCAAGGGGCATTTTTTTATGCAAAAACTGGAAGGAGATTATTGGACAATGAGCAAAGAATTAGCAAAGACTTATGATCCGAAAGGAATTGAAGACCGCTTATATGATAAGTGGATGAACAAGAAATATTTTCACGCAGAAGTAAACAGGAGCAAAAAGCCCTTTACGATTGTGATGCCCCCGCCGAATGTTACGGGACAGCTTCATATGGGGCATGCGCTGGATAATACCATGCAGGATATTCTGATTCGTTATAAGAGAATGCAGGGGTATAATGCATTGTGGCAGCCGGGAACGGACCATGCAGCAATTGCTACGGAAGTCAAAGTCATCGAAAAGCTGAAGGAACAGGGAATTGATAAGGACGAGATCGGCAGGGAAGAATTCTTAAAGCACGCATGGCAGTGGAAGGAAGAGTACGGCGGAAAGATCATCAATCAGCTGAAGAAGTTAGGCTCCTCTGCTGACTGGGACAGAGAACGCTTTACCATGGATGAAGGATGTTCCAAGGCGGTTGAAGAAGTATTTATCAAATTGTATGAAAAAGGCTATATATATAAGGGTTCCAGAATCATTAACTGGTGTCCGGTATGCCAGACCTCTATTTCGGATGCAGAAGTAGAGCATATGGATCAGGACGGTAATTTCTGGCACATTAATTATCCGGTAGCAGGGGAAGAAAATGCTTTTGTTGAGATTGCTACCACAAGACCGGAAACGCTTCTGGGAGATACGGCTGTTGCTGTAAATCCGGAGGATGACCGTTATAAGCACCTGGTTGGCAAAATGTTGAAACTGCCGTTGACTGACCGGGAAATCCCGGTTATAGCAGATGAATATGTTGATAAGGAATTTGGAACCGGATGCGTAAAGATTACACCGGCTCATGACCCGAATGACTTTGAAGTAGGAAAACGCCATAATCTTCCGGAAATCAATATTATGAATGATGATGCTACCATCAATGAACTGGGTGGTAAATATGCAGGCATGAGCCGCTACGAAGCCAGAAAAGCAATGGTTGCAGATCTGGAGGAAATGGGACTTCTCGTAAAAGTAGTTCCCCATGCCCATAATGTTGGAACCCATGACCGCTGCAAGACAACCGTTGAGCCAATGATCAAACAGCAGTGGTTTGTTAAGATGGAAGAAATGGCAAAACCAGCAATTGAAGCACTTAAGAATCATACTTTGAATTTTGTACCGGAGCGTTTTGACAAGATTTATCTTCATTGGCTGGAGAACATCCGTGACTGGTGTATTTCCAGACAATTGTGGTGGGGACACCGGATACCGGCATATTATTGTGATGACTGCGGAGAAATTGTTGTATCCAAAGAAGTACCAGCCGTTTGCCCGAAATGCGGCAGCACGCATCTGACACAGGATGAAGATACTCTGGATACCTGGTTTAGTTCTGCACTGTGGCCATTCTCCACTTTAGGCTGGCCCGATAAGACAGAAGACCTGGATTACTTCTTCCCTACGGATGTATTGGTAACAGGATATGACATTATCTTCTTCTGGGTAATCCGTATGGTTTTCTCAGCAATGGAGCAGACGGGAGAAGTTCCTTTCCATCACGTACTGATTCATGGATTGATCCGTGATTCTCAGGGGCGTAAGATGAGTAAATCCCTTGGAAACGGAATTGATCCTCTGGAAATTATCGAACAATACGGGGCAGATGCACTTCGTCTGACACTCATGACCGGAAATGCACCCGGAAATGACATGCGTTTCTATATGGAACGTGTGGAAGCCAGCAGAAATTTCGCAAATAAGGTATGGAATGCATCCAGATTTATCATGATGAACCTGGAAAAAGCGGAGGTTCCATCCCAGATGAATCTGGCAGATTTAACCGGAGCGGACAAATGGATTCTGTCTAAGGTTAACACCCTGGCAAAAGATGTAACCGATAACATGGATAAGTATGAATTGGGAATTGCCGTTCAGAAAGTTTATGATTTTATCTGGGAAGAATTCTGCGACTGGTATATAGAAATGGTAAAACCCCGTCTCTATAATGATGAAGATACTACCAAATCAGCAGCGCTTTGGACATTAAAGACTGTTTTGGCAAATGCCCTGAAACTGCTGCATCCTTATATGCCGTTCCTTACAGAAGAAATCTTCTGCACCCTTCAGACAGAGGAAGAGTCCATTATGATTTCCCAGTGGCCGGAATTCAAAGAGGAATGGAATTTTGCGGCAGATGAACAGGCAGTAGAGACCATTAAGGAAGCAGTAAGAGGAATCCGTAATGTTCGTACCGAAATGAATGTTCCGCCAAGCAAAAAAGCAAAGGTATTTGTTGTTTCGGAAAAAGAAAACATCCGTGAGATTTTTGAAAATGGAAAAGTATTCTTCGCAACTCTGGGATATGCAAGCGAAGTAATTGTTCAGGCAGACCGTCTTGGTATCGAAGATGATGCAGTATCCACAGTGATTCCGGAGGCAGTTATCTATATGCCTTTTGCAGAACTGGTTGATATCGAAAAAGAAATCCAGCGTCTGAAAAAAGAAGAAGACCGCTTGGCAAAAGAACTTGCCAGAGTAAACGGAATGTTAAGCAACGAACGTTTTGTAAGCAAAGCGCCTCAGGCAAAGATAGACGAAGAAAAAGGCAAGCTTGCAAAATATACCGAAATGATGGAACAGGTAAAAGAGCGATTAATTCAGCTGCAATAAAAGAATTACGCAGCACACCATAATCTTAAATAAAGAAACGCCGAACCCCTGCATGAACTTCATGCTGCGAATGGGTTCGGCGTTTTTCTGTATCAGCAGGACATATTATTTCCTGCGAAACAGAATACTGAGAATTAGATTAGTTGCGATCCCTGCGCAGCCGGTAAAAAAACAAATCTTGGCAAAAAGGTGGTGGCCGTGCTTTTCCAGGTAATCGGCACCAATGATCATACCCAGGCAGCCGGCATAGGATATTACTCTAAATAGAATACGGACTGCGCTGTGTTTTGCGGCAGCCTCTAAGGAATGGTCTACTATATTAGCCACACCTTCTACGGTATTTTCGATTACATCGCCGGCATGTTCCATCATTTTTTCAAATCTTTCTTCTGTCATAATTAAGACCTCCTTTTATATACATACAAAATGTATGAATAAGTGTAAAAATAAATTGCCAGGAATGAATTTTCAGACACGCTCTAGTACTGCATTGCAGTTCATTGTCGATAATTGGCTTCCCACACTTTTATATATGCTGGCAGTATACATATGCTTGATTCTAAAATCTTCCCGGTTACCAGAAGCAGAAAGTTATGTCAAAATAGATACATTCTGTATGTATCTAATATAGCATGAAGACACTTTTCTGTCAAGAACTGAAAAAAGAGTTTCAGCAGGATGAACTTAAGGAAATATTTAATATATTTTTGAAACCGTTTTTTCCATTTCTACGTCTAATAAATAGAGACTTTTAGTAGACTGCATGGTGATATGCCATGGAGTTTACAAGTTGGATACAAGCAGATGCATTTTATGATGCATTTATTTTCTATAATAAAAAAATCAACCGATAAGGGGGAACGTGGAATGCACTATATGCTTAAAACATATCTGAAATTATTGCAGCAGTCAAATTTAGTAAAATCCTGTTGTTTGTATGGAAAGAAAGATCAGATTATCGAACATTTATCTTATGATTCCAGGGAAATGATGAAGAGGGGACTTTTTATATGTAAAGGAGCGGCATTCAAAGCAGATTATCTCAGCCAGGCTTTCAAAAATGGGGCTGTCTGTTATATAGGAGAGGAACACTTTCCTCTGGAATATGAGGTACCCTACATTCTGGTAAAGGATATCAGAAAAGCGATGCCCATTTTAGCAAAGCATTTTTATCAGAACCCCTCCAGGGAACTGGATCTGATTGGGGTTACCGGGACGAAAGGAAAGACTACTACTTCTTATTATATAAAGGCGATTATGGACGAGTATTTCAAATCCGTGGGGATGCGCAGTATGGGAATCATTTCTTCCATTGAAATTAAAGACGGTGTGGAACATAAATCTTCCAGTATGACAACCCCGGAATCGGTGGAACTGTACCGTCATATGCGTAATGCCGTATCCTCCGGAAAGCGCAGTATGGTTATGGAGGTTTCCAGTCAGGCTCTGAAATACCAGCGGGTGCGGGGACTGAGCTTTGATGTGGGAGTGTTCCTAAATATATCAGAGGATCATATCAGCCCGTCGGAACACGATGACTTCGAGGATTACTTCAGTGCAAAACTATCCATTTTCCGGCAGTGTGAGACGGCTTGCATCAATCTGGATTCAGATAAAGCGGATCGGGTTCTCCAGGCATCCAAGCTGGCAAAATCCGTTATTACTTTTGGAACCGGACAAGGAGACCAGCTAGGCGGGACTGTGAAGAATGCAAGGGTGCCCGATATATTCGGTTATGATATCCAGCAGGAAAAAGGAAGGATTCACTTTCGGGTGAAGAGCGAACGTTTCGATGAGCTGTTTACACTGGCAATGCCCGGTGTTTTTAATGTTGAAAATGCATTGGCTGCAATTTCAGTTGCATATTTATATCGCATTCCAGTGGAATATATGATTGCCGGTTTGAAAAAAGCAAAAGTGAAAGGCAGGATGGAACAATATGTCAGCACCAGGAGAAGACTTACCGTGATCGTGGATTATGCTCATAACAGGCTGAGCTTTGAGAAGCTTTTTCAGTCGGTATTAATGGAGCATCCGTTTTCCAAGATTGTATCTGTTTTTGGCTGCCCCGGCAACAAAGCTTTTAACAGGAGAAAAGATCTGGGACTGATTGCGGGATTGTATTCAAAAAAGGTTTATCTTGCGGCAGATGATCCCGGAGAAGAACAGTTTGTACATATTTCTGGTGATATCGCACGTTATGTTGAAAGTGTTGGCTGCCCTTATGAATGTATAGAAAACAGAGGGGATGCAATTAAAAGAGCCATTGAAGAAGCAGAAGAGGAAAGTGTAGTTCTGGTTTTGGGGAAAGGCTGCGAAGCACACCAGAAAATAGGTAAGGTTTCCTGTGCGTACCCCACCGATGCAAATTTCGTGAAAAAGTATTTATAAGGTATCATAAATTTCTGTGCAGAGCAGATGGTCTTATTTCTTATAGATGATCCCTCCAAAACAGACAGTGCTGTTAAAATCACTGCTGTTTGGAGGGGTTTTTTATGTTGTAACAGATTTTGCTTTTTTTATGTAGAAAAAGTATCCGTTCATGCAGGATTGCAAGGTGGCAGAAAGCAAAATAGAAAGATATTAGACAACGGCGGTGTTTTTTGTTATAATTTAACAAAATATGTAAGAGCGTGTCTGAAGAATATACATTATGCAGTAAACATTTTAAGCACGCTTCAAAAAAGGGAGTTAGAAATGAAAAAAAGCATTAGAAATCGTGTGGGTATCTTCATTGCTGTTGTGCTATTTATGACTGTGCTGCCGGTAAAAGCCGGGGAGCATAAGCTGGAAATCCAGTTTTTTTATAATAATGCCTGTGCCTCCTGTAAGGAAGAGGAAAAAATTTTTGATCTTTTCAATCAGTGCCTTACCCCGGAGGAAAAGAGCAGGGTTACCTACGAGATCCGCACCTATAATACCTTTCAGCTGGAGGATAAAAAGAAATTTGACGAAGTCTGTGAAACTGCGGATGAAGAACAGGCAGAAAAAGGCCGGCTGCCCGTTCTGATTGTAGGGTCCAGATGGATCTGGGGATACGAGAATATAGAAAAAAATTTGAAAGAGGCTTTTTTTAGTGAAGGGGAAGAAACTGGCAGAATACCAGATGACTCCGGGAATACATCAGAGAGTACCGGAGAAGTATCGGGGGATTCTGGGAAAATATCAAAGGATCAAGAGAAGCAGCCGGGGAATATCGGGGAAGTATCAGGAGACTCCGGGAAACCATCAGAGAGTATCGGTGAAGAAGCGGGGATTCCCGGGGAAAATTCGGAGGATCAGGAGAAGCAGTCAGAGGATTCCAGTGAAGATACCAAGTCGGATGTTAATGCCTTGATCGGGCAATTAAAAAAGAAACACCGAGATCCGAAACAAAATTTTGTGGTGTATTTTTCCACATATTCCTGCAGCGACTGTGAAAAAGTAAAGGAATATCTTCAGAAAAGCGGTGCCGGAGATGTATTTGAACTGAAGGAATATAATATTGCGGAAGAAAATTATGTAATGCTGGTGCAGGAATTCTTCCGGCACTATCAGGTTCCCAAGGAGAAGCAGAAGGTACCTGCTGTATTTTATGGGGAATCCTATCTTACAGGGGCAGAGGATATTTGTGACATGTTTTCGGAAGAGTTAGCCGATGGAAAGGCAAAATTTGCAGTATTTGACCAGTTCACAGGTACAGCTTCGCTTCAGAAAGCAGCAAACGGTGTGACTGGAAGAGATTTTTTTACCTTTGCGTTATCCGGATTCTTAGCGGGATTTAATCCCTGCGCGGTGTCCATGCTTCTGATGCTGCTCTCTATTCTGCTGACTACCGATACTTCGGTTTTAAAAAGCGGACTGTTGTATCTGGCGGGCAAATATATTACATACTTTGCAATTGGTGCCGGCATTTATTATGCGGTATCCTGGATTAACCAGGGGGCATTTGAAAAAGCAAGGGCAGTAATCAATCTGGGAATTACGGTTTTATTTCTCCTTGCAGCTATTTTTTATTTTATTGACTTTTGGAATGTGAAGAAAAAAGAATATGGAAAGATTAAAATGCAGCTGCCTGCAAAACTGAGAGGCTGGAACCACCGCCTGATTAAACGGGTTTCGGCGGCAACACCCGTAGTTCTTTTATTTGTGGTTTTTGGTCTGGGTATCGCCATTTCCCTGGGTGAATTTTTCTGTACCGGACAGATCTATATGGCTAACATTCTCTATTTAATGAAAAATGCTGCAGGCAATACGCTGAGAATCAGTCTCTTGTTCGTACTTTATGTTACCTGTATGTGCCTGCCGTCACTCATTTTTATTCTGGTAATCAGCAGAACTAAAAATGTCAACCGTGTTTCCGGTTTTATGCTGCGGCATATGGGTGCGGTTAAGCTGTTTAATGCCGTGTTGTTCCTGGGATTTGCTGTGTACTTTTTACTTCTTTAGAGCGTGCAGATGGAAGGAATGCATTTTAAACATGCTCTATGGTAAAAGTAAAGGCATCCATCATGGGAAGATCCACGTATTCAGCCATGAGGGGACAGCGTGTCAAAGAAGCTTCCAACTGGATTTCACGCAGCAGTTCTTCTGTTAAGCGCACGCGGACTGCGCTTCTATGAATATAGCAGGGATCCGGATCGTCAAAGAAAGCGATGCTTTTTTCAAGTATTACAGATTCCTTCAGGGGAATGTCTTTTATTTCACCCTGATAGAGCAGCTTGCCATCGCTGTAGACGCAGAGGATTTCTTTGGGTTTTTTAGATTTGAAAAACATAGGTATGCTCCTTTTTGAGGAAAGTATCATTGACTACTGATATTACATTATCATAAGCGTGTGAGATTGACAAGCTGTGGATTGTCAGATTTTGTAAAATATTCGATATTATTGCAGCTGGCGCAGATAGCGGGTGCTATATTGTGGCGTATTTGCGCCGGGCGGCACTAGATATGCATGGGAGGAAAAGTGTGAAAAGAAAAAAAGAAATTACCGGGATTGTGCATCATAAAAGAATTTCCATACAATTATTTTGTTCCTATATTATCATTCTGGCGGCGCCGACACTTGCTATCATAGTGATTTATTTTATGGCCCAGGCGGCATTGCTGGATGTACAAAAGGAAAAGGCGAATCGCTTCCTGTCTGAGGCGGTTACCAGCTTTGACCGGCAGATGGAGGAAATTAAGAATGTGGGTATTTACATCAGTGAAGATACGGAATTATGCAGAATGGCGGATACGGCTTACAATAAGGATAAGTCCAAAGAGTTCTATGAAATGTACCTGTTATCCAGGAGATTTCCGGATTATTCTACCACCAACCAGGCTATTAAGGCAGTTTACCTGCTATTTCCCGGTAAAAATTATCTGATTAAAATGCCAACGGTAGCGCCGGTGACAAAAAGCGGCTACAATACGGTAAATGGTTTTGGCAACATGGATTATGAAAAGGTAGTGGATACTTTTTGTACAAAATATATGTCCGGGACGATTGTCGATATACCCCTGGAAAATAAAAACGCACTATTTATGGCGCAGTCTGTCCCCAACAGTACGTTCCAGGATGATAAGGGAGCAGTGGCAATTGCGCTGAATGACCGGACCATTGAACATCTAATGCAGGGTGCCAGAGTGGATGATATGGATGATGCTTTTATTCTGGATGAAGAGGGGAATGTCATCAGCTGCTTTATGGGAGGAGAGGAAAAGGGAGGCAGCACATACCACACGTTTTCAGAATATTTAACAGCGCGTGAGATGAAGCAGTCTGAAATGGTTACCACTTCTGTGAAATCCTCCTATACGGGATGGACATTTGCTACGATCACTCCGAAAAAGGTAATGATGCAGAAAATCGGATACATGAAGTATGTGATTATTATCTTCAGTATTACATCAATTTTGATAGGCTATGCTATTTGCTTTGTTTACTGGTTTAAAAGAAAGGACGCCGTTAAGAAGTACTGTGACTGCAGTGATACCATTGTGGGGGCGGATGGTAAGAAACCGCGTAATTTCTGGGAAGGGCTGTATCCGTTTTTGGAAAGTGTGGAAAGCCTCCAGAGCAGAGTGGTGTATCAGGAACCAATACTGCGGGCTGCTGTGATCCAAAAACTGTTATATGGAAGGTACGATTCCCTGGATGACCTGAGGGCTGACTTAGAGTGCAGTAAGTTGGAATTGGATGCAGAACGGTATTTTGTGGCGGTACTGGAGTTTGAAGATCCGCTGAAAGATAATATTTTTTCATCGGTGGAAGAATTCCAGGAATACGTGCAGGAACATTTTCGAGAAAATCTGGATCTGCCCCACATGCTTTATGAGGTCAACCAGCTGGTGTACGCCATGATTATTCCGGAGTTGGATTATTATGCGGAAGATGAACTGAAGCAGAAGATAGAGAATCTGAACTATAAATTTTATTACGATAAAAGGCTGTACATTTTCGCCGGGGTCAGCGGTGAGGTCACAGACCTGATAAAGCTTGGGGAAATGTATAATGAAGCGTTGGATATCTGTAAATATGCCAGGTTCTATGGGATTCGTATGCCTCTATGCAAAGGTGACCTGCCGTCTAAAATGGAGGTATCCATGTTCCCTATTGATATGGAGATCCATCTGGAAAACGCCATTAAGAAGGGAACGGAAGAAGAACTGGAAAAAATAATGGCTGAAATTAATGATTGCTACTTAAAGAAAACAATGAGCCTTTCTATGACGGAACATTTGCTGGAAATGGTTCGCTGTACGGCAATCAGAAGCTTGGAAAAAGTTCAGAAAGAAGAAGCAGTTGCAGATATTATGGAAGCGATACAGAAGGCTGAGAACCAGGAAAAGCTATTTCAGGCAATCGGTGAGGCAAAACAGTATTATCTGCAGTACACCAAAGTAACCGAAGAAGGGAATGCGGTCCAGATGAAGGAGTATCTGGCTGACCGGATCAATTCTGAATATTCAAACTCCAACTTTGCTCTGGTACAGCTGGCAGATGAGCTTCACATTTCGGAGAACCGGCTCTACAAAGATTTTAAAAGTTATTTTGGAATTACATTCAGTGAGTTTTTGGAGCAGGTTCGCATTCGGAATGCCTGCCGTCTGTTAAGAGAAGGATGTCCGGTAAAGGAAGTTGCACAACAGACCGGATACGGCAGTGATTACTCTTTTCGAAGAGCGTTTAAGCGGGTAATGGGAACCACACCCAGCAATCTGAAAAAAACAGAATAAAGATGAAAGAAGTACAAAGACAGTACTTTTTCATGATAAGTGCAGTGAAAATCCTCTGAATTCAAGGCTTGGAAAAAATTGTATGTCCAAAAAAAGATTTGTACGTTGCTATTCCAATGATAAAAATGTATAAAAAAGGGTGTAAAAACCTAGTGCATACTGTGAAAAAACACAACAGTCAGTATAGGATAGACCTGGTAAATAAAAAATTACTTTGTCTATAAAGTACAGAATAAATTGTGAAAAATCTTTTCAAAAGTATATTTGCACATTGGGCTTGCGAAACAAGAAAAAGAAAAGGAGGAAGAATCTATGAGAAAAAGATTCGTAAAGATCACTGCACTTTTATTGTCTCTTACGATGGCGGTTAGTCTGTCGGCATGTGGGGGAAGTACCGATTCGGTGGACAGTAAAGACGCAAAAACGGAGTCAAACGCCGTATCTGATGAAAGTAATTTAAATGAGGTGGGGACATATCCTATTGTAAAAGAACCCATTGAAATGTCTGTTTTCACCATGACCATGCCAAATGTTGAAGATCTGGCGACGAATGATTTTACAAAGTACATGGAAGAGAAGACTGGAATTAAACTGACGTTCCAGACCGGAACCAGAGATGACTGGAGGGATAAGCTGAATATGGCACTCCAATCCGGCGACTATCCGGATATCATTCTGGGGGTAGACCCCAATTT
>Ga0137302_10485_pt1 | contig 18386 bp, 18 predicted proteins | sample Ramsor2O_GlcNAcB_FD_97184 | JGI IMG/M metagenome (GOLD analysis project Ga0137302, IMG submission 97184) | Mouse cecal microbial communities from Vienna, Austria - N-Acetylglucosamine amended with D2O_GlcNAcB | ecosystem: Host-associated > Mammals > Digestive system > Large intestine > Cecum... | reverse complement strand
AGAGTCAATTTTAATTTGACACAAAATTAATTATCACGTGTCATGCTCTTATGGCGCAGAAAATTGAATATCAGAGAAATATCACCATTGCAGGTGTAAGAATCGGGAACAGAGTTCTGAAAATCGCCTCAAATCTACTCCTATATTTGCTTCCGCTCTTCTGAGACTCTCGAATCTCAACATTATTTAACTGTTGGTATCCAGTGACTTTAACATCAAGAATGGGGTCATGATTTTATCGAGTAAAAACGATGAAATCGAGCCATTAAATCAAGTCGTATTTCTGCTATCGCTGTATTATCAGTGAGTTACAGCGGTTCTGGTGAACAAAACTGACTTGATTTTGACTGTTCCCGAATTATACTCCGCAGACTTCAATATTTTGCCGATTTTCGATGGAAAAGTGCAAAAGAAAAATCGCTGAAATATCTGATTTTCAGCGATTTTATTAATTTTGTAATTTTTACTTGTGGTCCCACTTGGAGCTGTAAATCTGAATTTCGTTGAATCTGCTTGAATGTCAGCTCTCATTAGCTTCGTTGTCGTACCCATTGATAGCCAGAGCGTTGCAAATATGTAATGAGGCTTATTGTTGCATCTTGCATGTCAACGCAGTGCAAGCAGGAGCAAAGGATGTGGACAAAACGTGGACAGAAATTTTGGTGCGTGGACAAATTTTAGTAAATTTGTACCTGTAATCAAAACCTCTCTCAATATGGCTACTATAACAAGGTCTCTTTCCTCTAAGGTAAACGGCAATGGCGAGTCCGAAATCATGCTCCGGCTATCGGTGTCGCGTGATTTACGCCTCAGGCTCAAAAGCGGCATATTCGTTGATCCGTCTCGATTTCGTGACGGGAAATTTATAATGCCGCGAGCCGACCGCAAGACGCTTGCAAATTTACAAACAATCAGCGATAATCTTGTCTCACTTGAGAGCAGATTGGTATCTCTATGCGTAAATACTCCCCAGAATCTTCTTTCAAAGGAATTCTTTGAGGATGCGATAATGCGCCACAATCATCCGGAACTGTTTGAGACGGCACCGGTAAGCATGAGTTTCTTCGATACCTTCAACGAATATCTTGTGACAACACAAGACGGCACCAAACTGTCGAGCCATTACCGCGTATTGGCGAGATTGCTGGAGAGATATGAGAAATACAAACGGAAATCGACGCGACAGAATTTCGCTCTCAAACTTGAAGAGTTTACGGGTGAAGTGGTGGATGCTTTCAAACAGTTCGTAATTGACGAACCGAAGATATACGAAAGATTCCCTTCCATATATAAGGATGTGTCTGAGGTTGTAAAGACCAAACGCAAGCCCCGCAAACCTGAGCAGCGGGGTCATAACGCAGTCATCGCAATCATGAAAAGACTGAGGGCGTTCTTCAACTGGTGTGTCAAGCGTGGTTACATTACCCGCACTCCCTTTGCCTCCTGCACAAGCATAGGTGCTGAAAAATATGGCACTCCATATTATATAAGCATCGAAGAACGAGATACAATCGCCGACCATGATTTCTCGGATAAACCGGCATTAGCAGTTCAACGCGACATCTTCATCTTTCAGTGTCTCATAGGATGTAGAGTCTCCGACTTGATAGAGATGACTCCGGAAAGCATTATCGACGGAGCCGTCGAATATATGCCGAACAAGACGAAAGGAGAACGGCCAGAGGTTGTTCGCGTTCCGTTGAACAAACGGGCAATGGCTTTGGTGGAGAAATACGAAGGTGTCGACAAGAAAGGTCGATTGTTCCCCTTTATCAGTACGCAAAAGTACAACGATGCAATCAAAAGCATTTTTACGGCCTGTGGAATAACGCGAATCGTTACCGTTCTCAACCCAAAAACCGGAGAAGAGGAACGTCGCCCAATAAATGAGATAGCCAGCAGCCACATGGCTCGCCGCACCTTTGTCGGCAATCTTTATAAGAAGGTAAAAGACCCCAGTCTTGTCGGTGTTTTGTCCGGACATAAGGAGGGTAGCAAAGCATTCGCCCGCTACCGTGAGATTGACGAGGACATCAAAAAGGAACTTGTCGGGCTGCTGGATTGACAATAGCCGGTAATAGGATTAATTATGCTCTCAGTATCAGAATATTTTTGTAATTTTGTAATAGGATAATTTCAAGAATGTAAAGCATGAGCAAGCTGATAAAAACCGATGCCGAATACTCCCGGTGGATACAGGAGTTGAAAGAACGATACCGCCGCAGTCAGATTAAGGCCGCTGCCCAAGTGAACTGCGAGATGCTGCGCTTCTACTGGTCGCTCGGTCGTGACATCGTGGCTCGTGATGCCGAGAATGTTTATGGCAGCAGTTTCTATCGGAATCTCAGTCAGGATTTGAAAGAGGCTATTCCAGAATCAGAGGGCTTTTCTCGGCAGAATTTGCAATATATGAAGAAGATGTATCTTCTTTATAGTGAGCTGCCTACAAATTGCCAACAACCTGTTGGCAATTCTAAAGCCGAAATGTGCCAACAGCTTGTTGGCATATCTCAATGTATCAAGGACGATATTATCTTTTCTGTTCCGTGGGGACATCATTGTACTCTGATAGATAAATATTTCGAAAAAGGAGAACGGGATACCGTGCTATTCTATGCCCACAAGGTTGTAGAAGAAGGTTGGTCGAGAAACGTGTTGAAGTCATTTATAGATACCAATCTGCATCTTCGCCAGGGCAAGGCATTGACAAGTTTTTCTCGTCTACTGCCGGCTCCCGACAGCGACCTTGCCCAGGAACTGACCAAAGATCCGTATATCTTCGACTTTACCGAAATGACGGAGCCATATAAGGAACGGGAATTGAAAAAGGCTCTGATGTCAAACATATCTCGTTTTCTGCTTGAACTTGGATCGGGTTTTGCATACGTCGGGGAAGAATACCGTCTTAAAGTCGGGCATACGGAGCAATTCATTGATTTGCTGTTTTATAATATAAAATTGCACGCTTATTGTGTTATAGAAGTCAAGACGGGTACATTCGGAGCCGGGGACATTGGACAACTCGGCACATATATGACGGCTGTCAATCATATTCTGAAAACCGAGCAGGATTATCCGACCATAGGACTTCTGATATGCAAGGATAAAGATAATGTGCTTGCTCAATATGCGCTTGAATCGTCATCGCAGCCTATCGGCGTGGCAGAGTTTCAACTTACAAAATTCATCCCCGATGAATTTAAGAGTTCCCTGCCATCAATAGAGGACATTGAATTAGAGCTGAAATAACATTGCATTTTCTACATTATCCGCATTTTTATGGTGGCTGCCGTGGAGATGCGGATTTTCTTGCCCGATTATCACAGAGTTACAAAATTTTGTAGTAACTTTGCGTATGGCAACACTCTATAAGATATTGATTCTGTGTGTTGGCTTTGCTCTCTCCAGTAACCTCTGGGCGCAAAGTCTATCGTTCTTGTTCTGCCTGAAAGGAGGCAAGCGATGAAATATTTACTTTTGATAATAATAGCATTATTGACTTTGTGTATATCGTGCAAGGGCAAAAGCAATACATCGCCATCAAATGACAATAAGCATGATTCTATTACAGAGATAAACGATAGCAAATCATTTGAATTCCTAAGGAAACTCGGCATTGAAGAAGAATCACTAATCGCGAAAGATGATTCTTTGCCGGCTCCATCTGACAGAGATTATCTTCTTACCGCAAAAGAGCAAGGGGCGTTGCTCAAAGGTGTAATCACTTCAAACTTTAACCTGTCCGATACCGCATCGGCATATCTTGTATCAGTCAGGCAAATAAATGATAATGTAGTATTATGTCAATATAAATATCTGTTCAGCGATCTCGAAGATGTGTATATTGCCACATACAATACTGACGGAGTTCTGATTGACGCAATGTATGCAGGGAACTGTTGGGATAAGTCGGATTTAATAGATAATCCGTCAGACTCAACAGAGTTAATATGCGCCGAGCATACTTTGATATATTTTATCGCAGACCATGAATTTACATACAACTATGAATACAAAGAAATAGAACATAACATCAATACTGACGAGGACACAGCCACATACTCTAAAACAGTTTCAATGTGTTGTAACATAGAGATGAACGGCAAAATAGTAATAAGTTTGCCTGAGGCTGATGCCTATGAGGAAGGTGTATTCAGACTATGGAGCGGCTCAGACAGCAAGGAGGAATGGGATCTGATTGGAAAGATACAGACTCTTACCCATTATCCTTATTCTGATGAAAGTGTACTTGATAAATGGGATAGTTTGGGTAATAGTGTTGATGGAGCTACGGCTGAATCATTCATATTCAACTTTTTTAATTATGTATTCATGCCACAGCCGGAAAAGGTTTTGAAATATATTTACGAAAATCGCGAATATAAATCTCTGTCCCTGACGATGCCTCTTGGATTCTACTACACATACACCCCGCAATCCCGCAAAAACATTGATGCAGCTATCGCCAGACTCGACAATCCGGCAATGCTGGCATATTATAGGGAAATGACTGAATTATGGTTATCAAATGACTGATGTTATGAAAAATTTGATTGGTATTACGCTCCTAACGATTATTATATCTTCTTTAATTATTGCATGCAACGGAGGAAATAAATCCGGCGACATCACAAAGCTGCAAAAGATAGGAGATTCTGAAACTGAAAATATCGCTGATGTTATCAGAGGCCGGATAATCGAAGATACCGTTATCGGGCACTGGACTATCAAAGCGACCAAAGATTCCAATGATATTGTAGTTGGGCGACATGACTGGGCAGTGAAAGATTCCTCCGTCTTTCTGACCCTATTCTATGACCGAAATATTGTGTACTCCGACAAGGAAATACGGACGAAAGATGTGGTCGGCAGCGAGGGTGAATATATCATGCAATGGGGCGGTGAAGTTTTTTGGGTATCGGATTCAGCTATCTACTTATCGTTTGGCTGCTTCCTCCCTGACACGGACGACGGCTGGAATATGCTGTATCAAATTTTACCGGATGGCAAATCCAACATCATTGTTATAGATGTATATATGGGTATTGATGGCTTTGATGTAGTGGCTGACTTTATGGCTCTGTATCTGAACGAAAGAGCAGTTGGTGCATCATCGGCCGACTTGAAAAGACTGTATGAGCAGTATTGCTCCAAGGAGCTTGCCGAAGAACTATCTGCGGCGACTTTCCCGATCGTTTCGGATAATACCGACTTTCGGCACGCCTATAAGACAATTCAAATAGAACCTCAAGACGGCTTTACGGGACTTCCGTTGGAAAAGTATTCATTCGAGGTTAAATTCAAGCCTTACCACAACGATGATAACGTGACAGACATCCTGTACATGGAAGTTGACGGGACCACAAATAAGATTATAAAAATAGATAGCGGTGAAAGAAAAGTGATATGACAAACAAAGAATTATTTTTAACCGTAGTTGATCGGCTAAAGGCTGAGCTTTTTCTCAATGGATTTAAGTTTCGCAAACGTGACTACTCTTTTATTCAACAAGAGCAAGGCTTACGGCGGCATATCGAATTGGACCATTGGACCAAAGACGGAGTGCTTATCGTCTATCCTATCTATATGGTTCGTTTTGATATCCTGTTAAAATGGTTTGAGCCATATAACGTCAAATCACGGCAGGACCGGCAGGACAATCCTTCTGTTGGATTTACCGGAAATATGCTTGGCAGACAGGATAAGTTTATGATTTCAGAAGCCAATCTGGAGCGCGATTACTCAAAACTCTGTGGCACGCTTGCCGACTGTTCCGGCATAGTCTTTCAATCATACACGTCCTTACGTGATATGTTTGACCGCGAGATTATACCCAGATTGGAGGGTAAGAGGGCGTTACCAGATGTCGGAGCAGACTGGGCGTTTAAGTATCTTACTCTAACACGCATTGTGTCACCTGAAGATTATCCGGCAGTCAAAGAATTAGTCTTGGCGCAAGTCCAAAAAATGGCTAATAGGCATGAGCCAAATGTAATCGACTACTTCTCACGTCTTGATGAGATAATCAGCGTTATGGAGCAGACTTTTCCAACAAAATAAGTGCATACAATCTTGTCACATCTATCGGAGTTGACAGTAATTCCGTTTTTAAACGACAGATTCTTAAATAATCTCAAAATGATATGTTTATACGGTCATGGTTCGGCTCGGCGATTAGACATATCGGAGCCGGGCTTCGGTATGGGTGTCTGCGGCTGTTTCATCGCGGGCAGAAAGTGTCATACAGGCAAATCCGCTATGGTTCGGAAGATTTTAATAACATAGACCATGCTGACAACAACCTTGTCAATGGATTTCTCGGCTTACTTGTTTTAGCAGTGGTTCTGATTCTAATAGCTAAATAAATCTTGATAGGGATGTAGCTGCGTGTAATAAAAATTGACATATGAGATTCACCAATTTTATCATAATCATATTAGTTCTGTCAGGTTGTTCCCATGTGAAGCCCGATAGCACATTTATGGATGGTATCCCACAATTAGGATTTACAATTAGTTATGCTTGTTTCTTAAATCAAAACAACGGAATCATAATTGGCAGGCATCAAGAATATAATGACTCTATATCAACTCAATATCGTAATTCCATTGAAATATATATGTCATCAAATAAAGGTGCCCAATGGTTGCTAAAATCAAAATTCTACTTTGATGATCTTACACATATTGGAAATACTATTAAAAGTGATTCCTACTTATTAACGCCTCTATTTTCGCAAAGTGGAGATGCCTACTTATTGCGAATAACGTATGCTCCAGAATATTCGGCAAAATTAACTTCTACTGGTCAAACAAGATTTTATCCTATTGCTTTCAAAAATAATCTGCTTTATTCGGTAGCAGATTTTAAGGATGAGCATAATCTGATAACGATGGATTCCTCATATTATGTCATAAATAGTGTTCCATCTCCTTCTCTATCCCAAAGCCTTTTGGGGAAAGATGAGATGATTGCAATAAAACGATACGTTAGAAACAATAATGTGTTTGTTCTTGATAAAAACGGACAATGGGGCATATCTACATGTCCGGTATCACCTGAATTCATTGCAGAACTTGAGGATGGGATATGTATTTCCGGAATTACTGAATCTAATGGAGTGGAAGTTTATTTTTATAATCAATCCATACATAATCCGCTACTTATATATTCGTCTAACGATTATACGTTTGTAAAAGAGCTTATAACCGACAAAGAGGATACTATTATTTTGGTTTTAGGATATACATCGGGAATATTCATGAAGTACAAGCTCGTGATTAGTAATAATTCAGGAAAAGATTGGGAAACCTTTGATATCCCTAACAGTGAATTATATGCAGCATGTTCCATTTATGGAAATAGTATCTATTTGTTTCTCACGAACAATTGCTTGATACAATACCGAATCAGCTAAAGAATGATTATAATGATTGTTTCTTACGAATGAAATCTAACAGCAAAATATATAGGTTCTTCTTTGGGCTGCGAAGTGATACACATATGCCTTTGGGGATACTGATGTCTCTTGCTGCTATATCCCATAGCTCAGAATAATAAAAATGCCACCGACAACTGTGGAACTGTCGATGGCATTGATAGTGATTATAGATTTGAGGGATAGAAGTATATGAAAGTGGTATCGGCGTTGGTTCGCTGTTCGTGGTGGCGAATCAGCGATTTCAGGCTGTCAACTTCATGAGATGTCCCATGGAGCATCTGACGCTCACGGTGCATTACTACATTCAGGTCACGGTTGAGTCCGCGCTCGTAGCGATAGAGCCATTCGACATCTTTCAGCTTGGAGTTTTCGTTGAGCATATAGAAGAAGCCGTAACCGAAGCCTCCGGCGGCGAGAACAGCGACTGCGAAAACAATATATACCCACCTGGGGATTGCCGCCCATATAGCACCGTTGACAAGATTGTATAAGCGGTGCATGACGGTATCTGCCGCAGCATCCAATTTGTCATAACGGATGGTCATCGCCTTCTCCGATGCTTTGTCCGCCGCCTCTTGTGCGATTTTTCTTATCTGTTCATTGCTGATAGCCGCTGGCGAAGGCTCGGCTGCTGACTGCTTCGGCAAGACAGTTGTATACAGTTGCGTTATTGCATTTGTCATGACCTCCGTATTCCTTTCGATAGCGTCATCGACCAGATCCGATATATTTTCGGTGGTTGCGATGTTGTCGGGAATTGACACCGTTACATTCGGCATCGGCGCGTCCGAATTTGTCGGTGTCGCCATCGCTTGAGTTTCCAGAGTCTCGATGCGGGTGTCGTGGCCAGTTACTTTCTTTTGCAGGTCGTCAATCTGCTCTCCTTGTTTTTTGACGTCATCGTAGAGTTTTGACATGTTCAGATTTTTCTTGATTTGCGTTTACGTTTGGCTTCCTCTTTCTTGATTGCGTTCTGGAACGCCTGTTCCTCCGGGTCGAAGCCGGGTCCGAGAGTGAACAGATTTCCGATTGCACCGACTGTGGCTTCCATCATGTCCCCGATAAGAGAGGTCTTTTGAGACGGAGCATATTCCACGGTTACGTTGGGTTGCTTAGTCGCATTATCTGACTGCTGATGCCCGTGCTTGCGGTTGAACTCAAAGAGATTATTGAGTCGGCGATATGTGAAAGCCGGGTCGATTTTGGAGCCGTTCAACGTAATATCGCCATCGGAAAATTTCACACCGATATGCTCGCCGGTGTTGTGGTCATCGTGAAATTTCACGTCAATTCCGGCACAGGCGAGACGGCGGCAGAATTCATCCCACGACTTACAGCCGTATATGGCAGCGGAAATCTTTGTCTTGAACACGGGCTTTTTCTGTTCGTATTTCTCCTTGAGAGGTGAATATGTAAGCCCGTATTTGTCTTTCAGAGCCTTGACAACCTTGTCGCTCCGCTTGTAATTATTTCGCTCGTTGACGGCTTTGCCATGAAGATTCACACGGTTATAGACGATGTGGAAATGCGGATGTTCGGTTTCAAGATGACGCACGATAAGGTATTGTGTGTCCTTGAATCCCATTCCGTCCAGATATTCTTTGGCGAGTTGAGCCATGAATTCATCGGTAAGCCGGGGAGCGTCGGCATTGTCAAAACTGATGGAGATATGCCCCGCCGGATTCTCCTTGCCAGGCATAAATCCGTGTATCGTCTCAAAGGATTGCACAATCTTGGCATAGTCGGAGGTGAAAACATTATCGCTTCCGATGATGCGCCATGTGTCGGGCGTGTATTCTTTCGGGTCGTGAAACTGTCGTGTCACGTACCCCACGACATCGTGAAACGTGCCGATTTTAAGGATTCTTGCAAACATAGTCGGTCTCCTTGTTGGGTCTTAATTTTTTGAGAATGTCAAACATCCAGTCTACGACAGCCGCTAATTTATTTGCCGCGCTGCGGAGTTTGAGCTGATGAAAACAGGTCATCGCCTGATTGAAATCGGAACTGAGATTGAGTATTCCTCTGGCTATTTCCTTTTCAATCTCGGTAAGGCGGCTGACGATTGTGAGCCGGAACGCTCCGTGGCGGACATACTCTGCCAGTTTTACACCGGCAGCTTTCGACCGCTTTTTGAGGTCGGCATGTTCGGCATCAGTCAGCTTGATTGTCACCACGTGGGTGCGCTTCTCGTCGGTCGGTTTAGAGGGGCGACCGCCCTTTCTTGTGGGTGATTTACTCATTGTGGTCATTATGATGGGTTATGTGAATTGGGGAGGCAAAGAGCGTTTTTCAACGCGCAGTTTAGGGAGGCGTTTTTCGGAGAAAAAGGAATCCCGAAACATATCCTTGCCTTCCCAATTCACTACGTTCATCGGGAAGCTGCCCCACGGTGTACCGGGTGCAGTGGTATCCCGAAATAATTATCTCATAGTTTGCGCCAAACTTCGATGTCCGGGGAGTAGGCTCGCAGGTGGTCGGAGAGGACAGCGTTGATGTAGCTGCCGACAGTCGTGTCGCGGTCGCCGAGGATACGGGCGATGCGTTCGAGCTTCGCCCATACGCTGTCCTCGATGTTGACCGGATGACGCTTCATCAGCTTTGACGGTGTAAGGAACGTGGCCTTGAAATCGGCATAATCCGATTTGCGCTGTTGCTTGCCGATGCGCTGTTGTTTCGGCGGCTCGGTTGTGGCGGTCACAGATGTTGCCTCGGTTGCTGTCTGCTCGTTGTCAAACAGATTGTCGGCGTTGGCAGGAGTAGTGTTGTTAACAGCGTTATCGCTGTTGATTGTGGTGGTCGCGTTGATAGCGATGGTGGAGTTGATAGAGTTATCTGATTTCATTGTAACTTCGGGGTTAGAGGTTGATACTTTGGATTTGGTCGCATCTGTCAACTTGGTTGACTTGGATGCGGTTGTTGACGGAGATTTTTTCGCAATCATTGTTTTTCAGTGTTTGAGGGTTTGTGAATAGCATCAGTATCCGGGTCATACCGTTCGACTGACACGAGAGTGAGTTGCAGGTCATCAATGAGTTTCTGCAAAATCGGATTTCGGCGTATCATAGATTGCAGCACAGCTTGGTCAGGCTCGATTTGCAGGAGATAGTCAGCTATGTCAAGTCCTGCTGTTCGCTCGTTATCAGTGGCAATTTCTTCAAGATAGTTGAAGGTGCTTGCCTCGATACCGAGATTGCGGAGCAAACTCAGTTTCTGCCGCCACTGGTCGGTTGCGCCGATGTCGGGATACAGAATAACTTGATGACCTTTGAGAACACGGAGTGCATCAGAATTGAAGCATCCGTTTTTACCGCTGGAAGCGAGCCACACATATTCGGGCAGATAGTACGATGCCACAAGTGCGGTCTTCTCGCTCTCGACGATGGCAACAGGTTTGCCTCTGTTCATCGGCAACAGGTGTTCTCCGAAGAAACACTGACGCAGATTGAAATCGGGCAGTCGGAGCAACGAGTGAACCCATGTAACATGGTTGAACGGTTCCTTCACGCGCTTGCCAGTCTCGGCATCGTAGAGCATTACCTTTCCGGTACGGACACTGCCGTTGATGTCGGTCTGCCAGAACACGCATGACCCCGGCCAGTGCTTCGATGTGCCGACGCGGTAATCCTTTATCAGTCGGAGAGCATCCTCGGCTCCGAACCTGGAGCGGAGGAACAGATAGAGATTGTTTTTCTCATAGCCGTGCAGAGTCTGTGAAACAGTCTCTGACGCGATAAAAGATGTTGGTTTTCGCTGCTCGGTCGATTTGGCTCGCCATGCTGACGGAGTGGCGAAAGCGGAGCGCAAGGGCTTCGCCTCCGGATTACGCTCAAAATAATCCTTCGGCGTCAAGTGGTAACCGCAACTCTGTTCATGGTCGCATCTTCCGACATCATCAGGAAACGAGATTTGTTTCTCGGTGTCGATGTAGCGGCTGAAACAGCGTTTTTTGTGGCAGGCAGGGCAAGTGTGCCGTGTCGCCGCTCCCTTATAGGGCTGGAGAATGAATCGGTGTGCGTTCATAGATTCTCAAAGAAATATGCTTGCATTTTCTGCGTAACCCGCATTTTGGAGATAGAAAATGCGGAAAATGCAGAAAGCGCAGGTGTCAAAGTTTGGAATAATGCCCATGCTTCTCACGTTGGAAATAATTGCCTAATGATACCGACCGTTTGAGAAAGTCCTGAAACGTGCGCCCCGGCATACCGTTCTCCTTTGCTACAGCTATCCCTTCCTCGGTCGTGAAACAGTCAGGGAGAGCGGCGATGATGGCTCTCTGTTGCTCGGTCAGCGACATTTCGCTGATGATGCCATGTACTTTTCTGGCGGTGGATTTGAAATAATCCACGAGCGATATGGCATTTTCTACGGATAAAAGGTCTATTTCTGTCCTGTCGGCTTCGCCGCAGGCCCATCTCGCCATCTGCAATATCAGGCAGAACCGAATTGCATGGAAATCGAACTTGTTGTAAACTCCTTTAAGCGCGTCACATTCCTCGCGGTTACATTCCTCGGTGTTCCGACGCTGCCATTCGTAGAGTCTTGTCTTCGCATCCGGCGCAAAGGGTAGGATGTTAGCTATGACATTTCCGTCTGTATCCGTTTCGTATGGAATAGCGACGAGCCTTTCTATTATCTCCGCCCATTCCGCTTCTATATCGAAAGTTGGCTCTTTGTCGCTCCACGGCTGTTTGTCCTGATTGTGGGGCATGACAAACAGCAAGCGGTCGATAAAACCGTTTGATGTGCGGCTTCCCTGCGCAAGTTCGTTGAGAATACCGTTCTGGATAGTCCCCACCACCGAGATGAAAGGGCGGCTGATATATACCGAATTCTTCACTCCTTTGCGGTCAGAGAATGATGGATTTGCGTTGAACAGCTTTAGCCAGTATTCTTCATCAGAACCTTTGTTGTATCGGTTGAAGTTCTTGAACCAGCCCGCGAGTTCATCATTCCACATACAGATGCCGCGCAGATTCTGCGAGTGGATAAGCAACATCGCTTCGGGTGTCGCATCTGAAATCAGGAACCGTTTGCATACAGGGGCGACGGGATGCGGCTCTGAGCGTTCCTTTATCGGTAACTCGCGCTGACGCTCGTATTCCTCACACGCCTTGACATAGGCGCGTGTCGCCACACCGTCCAGCTCTGTGAACGGTCTGATGGCAAAATTCAGCGGATGTGACTTGCAGGCTCCCGGTCTTCCGACAAGAGCCATGAAAAGTATGGCACTCTCGTCCCATTTCCCTTTGAGCCGTGCGAAATGGGTATTTCCTATACCAAGTCCTATAGCCACGAGCATAGCCCCGGCAAGATAATCCACCGGATAGCCGTAACAGTCGTGCGCTTCCATGACGATTCTCTGAATCTTAATCGGCAACGCGCCCAGAGGGAAATCCCCGCCACGGATTTTCACGCTCATATCAACGGCTTTGCCGAGAACGAGCATCGGGTCAACTGATTTCTGGTTAGATGTGTTCTTTTCCATACTTATCGAGAATAGTGTTAATGGCCGATGTCCTATAGAAGACTTTGCCGCCGACAAGGGTGGCTTCAAGATATTTACTCCTGCGCCAATTTCGGAGAGTATTGGAGCAGACTCCAAGGATTCTCATCACCTCCAAGCGGGGAATGAGAGGATCCTGATCCACGGGCTTATGTGCCGGAAGAATCTCCTCCTTGAATTTATCCACTACACGTTCTGCCGTGTGTTCGACAATTTCAAAGAGGTGTGCCAGAGGGAGCGTGATAGAAAGTCCGGTCAGCTCCTCGGGCGAGAGATTTGAAAAATCAATCATCTTTTATTCCTCGCGTCGTCTGTGTTATTTTTTTCATCGGACACCGACAACAATTAAATGCCCGACGGTCGCCGCGCGGAAAGCGAAATAATGAATGGAACTGATGGCATCGGGTGACCGGTCTTTACCCTTAGCAATATCAATTCCGACATTCGCTTTTGCGTTTTGACGGTGCGAAGTAAGCATATTTGTTTGCTTTCTCCAAATTTATAACACTGATACACAGCGTGTTAAGTTCGCTTTAATTCGTTGCGAAGTAAAACGAAGAATTTTGTGGATTTTATGCTGGATAGAAGGCTGTCGAAATAGCGTCAGAGCATGAAAAAAGAAACGGGGAGTCACTCGACGTTATGTCGGATGACTCCCGGTTATAATATTATAATATAATGTGTGCTGTCAGTATGAATACATATAGTCGGCGACATTGAGGCGTTCCCGCAACTCGTTGTAATCAACAATGTGTTCGGGTCGCTCGAAAGTAAGAATAGATTTCTGCCGATATTCCGTAGGTTCAAGATAATCTTTCAATGCACCCTGAATCCATCGGTGTCCCGGAATCTCTATATTCTTCTTGTCCTTATATCTCACAACGAGTGCGGCATGAAATTCAGTGACGGTTGTCCTCACCATAGCCCGACCTTTGTCAAGAACGAGATACAGCATCGCCAGATCGCGCCCGCTCTGACGGAGGTTTACATGTTCGTCGATAGAATCGAAAAGATACTCATCACCGTTGGGCAGCAGTTCTTCAAGCGTCCGGCGTTTCTTCTGTTTGCCGGTGATAGGTTTCTTCTCGGAGGTTTCTTTCATTGTCGCTTTCGTATCTGTCGGCAATGATTTGAATTTAGATACCACACTTGCAGTGACTGTCGGGGTCTCTCCGATTTCATCAAGTTCTTCCACAAACTTGACCCAGTCTGCCTCCGTCCTTGCCTTTATCGAAATGCTACGGTTGATAATGACCTTAATGTTTACACGCGCGAGGCGACGTAAAAGAAAATTCAATTTAGGATTGCGGATCATTTCCTCTCCATATTCTACCATACACTCGAAACTGCGGCCAAAGAAAAGCCAACATAGCATGGCCGGCACATTACTGTCGGGCAGCTGGGCAAAGAAGTGTAGGGATAATTTGGAGATAATTCCTTCCTCCTTGAGCATGGTCTCCAGATCTTCTATCCCTTCGGAGCGGTCATTCTTCAGATACAATACGAGTTCCTTTTCAAATCTTGGAATCATCATACACGCTTCTGCAAATACCACATCGAACCCCTTGCCATCGCGGTTGTGCATCAAGTCGGAGAAATCGCAATATTCCTGATAGTGGGTGCGCTGCCATTCTTTCAGCAGCTCTTTGGTAAGCCTTTTAGTGTCCTCTTTATTCATTCAGGGGGCATTAACAGTGAAACAAAATATTACATCACCATTGAAAACGCTTCCCCAAAAGAAAAGTTCAGTGAATGCGTATTGGGGGGAGAATCTGCCCGAATAAAGAAAAGACCACTATTTTTAACAAAATTTTCTTGTCCACCCCGCTCTAAAACTCAAATTCGTGGACAATTTGCGGACAAATATACAAAACAAAAAATCTCTATTTACCTAATTTATAGATAAGTAGAGATTTTTAGAGGTGGTCCCACTTGGGCTTGAACCAAGGACTCCCTGATTATGAGTAGGTGGAAGGCGTGATTTTGAACGAAACCGTATGAAACTTTGTTAATAATATACAGATTGATTATCAGATATTTGCAAGTACAAAACAATCTTTGTAATTTTGTGTGAGACCTCTTGAAACTCGCGAGTTGTGTTCAAAATGTGTTCAAATCCCATTTGCTGAACACGCTCCCTGATTGTTTTATTGGATCCGGCAGGTCTGATAAAAACTTGAACACAACTTTGAACACATCAATATGAATAAGGCTCTCTTCAGCGACGAATCCCGGAGATTCGCAGGGTCGACGGTGTATATCATTCTCGCTCCTGATAATAGATATAAATTCGACACAGGCAAATCTGTGCCGTTGACAGTCTGCGTCACCCATCAGCGGGCGAGAAGATATTTCTCAACCGGATATAAGGTGTCATCAATGAAAGAATACGAGGCTCTGTTCTCAAAATCTAATACCGCCATCGAAACTCGAAAAGAACTTCGCAAGATGTTTGATCGGGTATGCGCCAAAGCTGATGAGCTTATCTTGCTCAATCGCTTCTCTGTAGCCGACTTGAAAAGCTATCTCGACAAGTCGGAAGGGAAAGTGACAGAAAAAACGATGAGAGCAGATGATACTTTTTCTTATTGGGCAGCTCTTGGAGCATCGAAAGAAAAAGTAAAGACCCGCGCTATGTATTCTTCCGCGCTTGACTGGTTCAAACTGTTCCGCAAGGATAAACCTATTTCTCTCAGTGCTGTCGATACCGCCATAATTACACGCTTCGCCAAATGGCTTGATGAACAGAAAGCGCGAAACGGCACAGATCAGCCGCTTTCTTTGGACACGCGAATGGTAATTCTTCGCGCCACTCGTGCTGTGTTCAATCAGGCATATAAAGACGGACACACCACTATGGTTCCCAATTTCAAAGGTCTTATTCATGCAGGCAACCGTCGCCGCTTGAATGCCTTGACTGTGGAAGAAGTATTGAGGTTGTGGGAATATTGGCTTGCTGCACCTGATAAGCAATCGAAGTATGCCCGTGCCGTTGGGCGCTCGCTACTTCTTTATTGTCTGAATGGTATGAATACTATAGATATGGCTAAACTCGTCTGGACAGAGAAGGCGGCAGTCTCGCAGAAATTTCCGCAATTTGTTTTCATCCGATCTAAGATTGACAGGGCAAACAAACCTATCGGCAAGCAGCTTGATGAAACATCAGTACCCATAATTCCGCAGTTACGGCAATTGCTTGATGTGTATGCATCACCATATAGTCCCGGTGAACTGGTTTTCCCTGATATTTTTCTTAATGCCGTCACTGATGAACAGAAAGCAATCCGTGTTCACGACTTTAACCGCCGCATCTCAAAGAACATAAAGGACGTATGCGAATCTCTCGGAATCCAAAGTGTCACTCCCCAGTATGCCCGCAACTCGTTTATCTCGGCATTGGCGCATCATGGGGTCATGACCGCTTACATAGACTATGCGGTAGGTCATGCCACATCGGAGGTGTCTGCACTCCTTGCAGGTTATATATCCAATGTAACACCCGCTATGATGCAGGCTTTCAACGAGAAAATCTTCATAGTGCCACCAATTTTATGAAGCTTCATCCAAAAAAAATGTCATGAATGTCGGTTTATCGTAGTACGTATCCCCCCAATATGCCTATTTATCGTAGTTTGACATACTAAAATTTGCGGGTTTACCGAAGTTTGATCTTTATAGCCAATACATGGCTGGTAAACGAAAAAAGAGCGGTCAAGGCCGCTCTTTTTATTGTAGACTGAATTCAATTGCAACTTCAGACAAAATCTTCAGTAACATTGAAATTTTCGTAGAAATCCTCTCTGGCTTTGAGGAGCGAATCGATGTCCGCGCACAAGAATGTGCAGTTGAAGTCATAGATTGGCTGAAGTGCTGACATTGCCATATCTTCACGGAGTCCCATCATATTCTTGTAATGATTCACCAAATGGCGGTCGGAAGTGGAGTCGGCTGCAAAGAGATATAAGAATTCACAACCAGTGAGGCTTCTTATCTTTTCAACAATGCCAACAATCACATGCCAGAACATAGTGGATCCTATTCTGTTTTTTGCTGAGAACCCGTATGTCTGCCATTTATTCCGGTAAGCTTCATTGACACAAAAGTGGGTCAATTCTATAGAAGGAAAAGATTTGGCGACCTGCTTATTGGTAGGCATTGAGTCGAATTTACCCAATAATCGTTCGATGTCTTCCTTTGCTTCCTTGAGTTTCGTCTTGATTTCTTCTATATACTCCTTTACCACAGCTTGATCGCCTCTTTGTTCAAGTTCCATAAGCTTTATTTTATGGTTCTTGAATTTTTCAAATTTCTTCAATTCCTCAAATTCTGAGTAAAGGAGCCCACACTTGATTGAAAAATAACAGAGGATTTCGCCGTCTTCATTCCTAACTGCATAGCATGCACACCTGTTCTCAGCATCGTCATCAAATGCATTTCCTACAAGATAGTCAACCAAATTCTCGTTTTTGGAGTTCTCAAAGTCACTGACTTCTCTGAGCAATGAATCGTCTTCTTTCAATCGCGTGACGCTGAATGAATTCAGAATGTCTAATTGATCTTTGGTAATTTTCATTGGGGACACATGAATCGTCTGTACTTGATGACCCTGGCATCATACTCTATATCGGAAGTCTCAATTTCCACAGGGTATGAACCGACCTCTTTATCTTTGGCCTTTTGCCAACAAGTCTCGCCGTGAGAAATATTGCTCAATGTCCAAGACCCCATCCCTGCATATCTCCTTAATGTGTCTTCAAGAACAGGAATATATTCTGAGTCTGCTGATAACGATTGAACCTGACGATCCCAGTGTGTTTTTCTGAGACAGCGCATGACTGGTCCGTATTTCCACGCTTCAAATTTGTCAAGAAACATAGGTTTCCCCAATAGGACAAAACTTTCCCTCTGGGTGAAATAAAGCAATTTATGGAGCTTCATTTCATCCATAGTACTACCTGATTCTTGCTCGTATCGCTGAAGCAGATACTTTGCTGCTGTCCTAACATCAATCATTTTGTAAGGGAGTTCTGATTTCTTAATCTGCAAAGATAAAACAAATTTCTCAGACTTTTACACCTTCGACTTAAAGGTTTAACTTTTTTTAGCATAATAACACTTCAGTATTTTAATTCCTTTCAATTAGACTTTCTGTGAACACTCCTGATATATTAGTTGTTTGAGTTACTGAGTGCTAAAATTTCATAACGTTTCAACAAGTATTGTTAAGAAAGATTGGCATTCATATTCATCAGCCCGTTAAATACCACCCCGCCAATGCCAAACTATACGACCTTACGCGATGTTGTGCCAATATTGGAAGATTTGAGGCAGCTTACGAAAGTTCCGCTGGTAGCCAAACAGGATACAATTTTATACAAGCGAATTGCCGAAGCCACCAGCAAACTATGTTCTATTGATATCGAAAACGCTATCATCGAA
>Ga0137302_10480_pt1 | contig 18656 bp, 20 predicted proteins | sample Ramsor2O_GlcNAcB_FD_97184 | JGI IMG/M metagenome (GOLD analysis project Ga0137302, IMG submission 97184) | Mouse cecal microbial communities from Vienna, Austria - N-Acetylglucosamine amended with D2O_GlcNAcB | ecosystem: Host-associated > Mammals > Digestive system > Large intestine > Cecum... | reverse complement strand
GGATGCCCTGATGATATCAGAATCCACACCTGCTCCCCAGGCAAGGCTGCCGTCCGGTTTGCGGATACCCACATAGGCAATGGCCTTGGAACTGGAACTCTGCTCCAAAGCATGTTCCTGATAAGTTATCAGATCATACTGGAAGCCGTATTCCTTCTTCAACGCGTTGCTGACTGCATTGAGACGTCCGTTTCCTGCTGCCTCTGTTGTCACTTCACACCCGTTAAAGCTGGATATCACCTGTGCGGTAATCCCCCCATCCTTCTGCTGGAAGTGAACACTGTAGATTTCCAGCGGGGATGTAACATTCTCAAATGTCTTTTTGAACAGCTCAAATATCTGATCAGGCAGTAATTCTTTCTGTGTATGGTCTGAGACAGCCTTTGCTGTATATCCCATAGCTTCCCGCATCTTTGCCGGAAGATTCAATCCGTATTTTGTTTCCAGAATATAACCTACACCGCCTTTTCCAGACTGGCTGTTTATGCGGATAACATCTGCGTCATAGTTTCTTCCCACGTCTTTTGGGTCAATGGGGAGATACGGAACGGTCCAGTGTTCCGGTTTCTTTTCATCCAGCCAGTGCATGCCTTTTGCAATGGCATCCTGATGGGAACCAGAGAAAGCTGCAAATACCAGCGCGCCACAGTATGGGCTTCTCTCACTGATTTTCATGCCTGTGAATTCCTCGTATTTCTCACAGATCGCGCTCATATCGGTGAAGTCCAGGTTCGGCTCAACACCCTGGGAATACATATTGAGCGCCAAAGTAATGATATCCACATTACCGGTTCTCTCACCATTTCCAAAAAGTGTTCCCTCTATACGGTCTGCGCCGGCCAGTAGTCCCATTTCAGAATCAGCCACGCCGCATCCTCTGTCGTTATGGGGATGAAGGGAAACAATAACATTTTCTCTGTACTTCAGGTTCTCACAGATATATTCTACCTGGCTCGCATATACATGGGGCATGGAATGTTCTACTGTCACAGGAAGGTTAATGATAGGTTTCCTGTCTGCGGTGGGCTGCCAGATATCCAGCACTGCATTGCACACTTCAAGTGCATATTCGGGTTCCGTTCCTGTAAAACTCTCCGGGCTGTACTCAAACCGGTAGTTTTCCCCTGCTTCCTCTGTAAGCTGTTTTAAAAGTTTCGCACCTTCCACTGCAATCTGCAGAATTTCTTCCTTTGATTTTTTGAACACCTGCTCACGCTGTGAAACGGAGGTGGAATTATATACATGGACAATTACATTCTTCGCACCTTTTACTGCATCGAATGTTTTCTTGATGATATGTTCTCTGGCCTGGGTCAAAACCTGAACCGTCACATCATCCGGAATCAGATCCTCCTCGATCAGCTTTCTGAGGAACGTATACTCTGTCTCAGAAGCTGCCGGAAATCCTACTTCTATCTCTTTAAATCCAATATCCACCAGAAGCTTGAAAAACTCTACTTTCTGTTCCAGATTCATGGGGATAACAAGTGCCTGGTTGCCGTCACGCAGGTCAACGCTGCACCATACGGGAGCTTTGTCCACATACTCCTTTTCCGCCCACTTCATGCATGTTACCGGCGGCATGAAATACTGTCTCTTGTACTTACTGCAATTTTTCATTCTTTTTTCCTCCTGACTTTGTTTTGGATACCTATATCTAAGCTTTTATGACAGGCGGTATGCCCGGACCTCCAGGGATTTCTAAAACTGCCCAAAGGGTATAAAAAAAAGCCCCTCATCTTTATTACAATATGTTTGTAATAGAGACGAAAGACTACTGTCCTGCGCGGTACCACTCTACTTTATGAATATACTTCATACGCTTAATAAGATACAGATATGTACACCTTATATCTTTCCCTTCTGATAACGGCAGGGTTCCGTCTGCATCTACTGTTTCCTTACGAAAGTTCGGGCAGCTGCTCCAAGGGCAGTTCCAGATTCTGCGTCTGCCGCTTCACACCAGCCAGCGGCTCTCTGAAATCCGATATGAATCTGTACTAATCCTTATCTTTGCATTTCTCATATTCCAACAGCTTGTTGCTGTTGTGTTAAAGTTACGATACCATTCCTTGCAGAAAAAGTCAAGAGATAAACGCATGTATTTTTTCAACGACTTTCCTTGCTATCCGGTAAAATCCCAAGTCGTTGGGATGAATCCCGTCCACAGTACAGCATTCCCTTGACTCCTCCCCAAACAGCTCTGCGCCATCCAGGAAGTTTACCTGAAATCCTTTTTCCCTGCACTTTAACACAGTTCCCTGTATAATCTGCTTGCGCTCCCTGCCCTGCATCTCTTCTGACTTAAATTCCGGGTTTGGCCTGGACATAACAAGCACGGGAAGCTTTGGTTTTCGGGAAAGAATACATTCCAGAAATGGTTCATGTGTTGCCTTCAAAAATGCAGCATCCGGAGCATTGTAGTCGTAATCATAGACCAGGCATTTTGCAGGCAGCTCAGATATATACCGGGCAATCGGTAAATCTCCTCTGGCATTGCCCGAAAATCCCAGGCAGTACATCTCAGCATCCATCCACCTGGTCACAAGAGCCGGATATGCGTTGGAAGTTCTGGAGGCACAGCCGCCCTGTGTGATGGAAGAACCATAAAAGATGACCGGTTCCTTTATTTTATGCTCTAATGGTTTCCCTATACAGGCGTTCTCTTTGACTCCAAGGTAAAATTCACGCACACCGTTATAGAGAGGCAGATATACGTCTATTTCTACCTTTTCACCTGAAAGGGGAATTTCTCCCTTTACCGCACGTTCCCCTGGTTCTGCCCTGAAAGTAGCGGCGTAGCTGCCGTTTACAAACACATCCATCCCTGCACTTCCGGTCAGGGGCATATGAGACATCATAAAATCCGGTTCCAGTAATTCCATACACAAACCCAGAATATTTGTATCTGTCTGAAAACGCAGAACAGCTCCGCTGGTGTGATGGGCAAGTGCTGTGAACTCCGGCCTGTCTATTTCTTTCAGCACAGCATCGGGAAGGCGCTTCCAGGTATTCGGCAGCACACCCTCAATCTCTGCCTCGGTATCTGTTATCTTCAGATAGGTTAATGATGCTTCTGACTGCACCTGTTTAAAATTGCTGTCCAAATCTTCTATCTTCAATAGTTTCTCCTCCCGCTGTATCCTTTAAATAATAATGCTTTCTTTTTCAAATGCATTTGTTATAATACTAGTATAGGGGCAAAAAAATGTCAATCTTACAAAGGAGGTCTGTTTTCATGTCCCCGAATCTATGGCGTAGTCTGATCAAACCGGAACTGACAAGAATAGTGGAGGCCTGCCACAATGCGGGAATGCTCTGTCAGCACCACAGCTGCGGCTTTATTGAGCCGATTGTTCCCGATTTGGTGGAAATTGGCTGTGACGCTATTGATACCTTTCAGGCATGTAATAAAAATACAACGGAACTAAAGAGGAAATACGGAGATAAAATAACATTTTGCGGCGGTTTTGACAACATGAATGTTCTGGACGTGCCGGGCGTTTCACCGGAAGCTGTTAAAAAGGAATACCGCCGAGTGATTGATTCCCTGGCACCGGGCGGGAGTTATGTGATTTACCCCATTGGCGGGACATTTGAGTTCGTAGAGCCATTTTGGGAGGAGCATTTTTCCTACGGGATGCAGTTTTATGCAAATCCTCAAAACAGGTAAAGGAAGGAACGAAGAAATCAAGGGCTGGCAAGCTGCTGCCCTTGATTTTATGCTGTACATATACAAACTGATTTATGATAGGCGTCTTCAGGCAGCTTCAAAGAAACGGTTAAGGTATAGCACAAAAAAATGCTGGATGGCCGCATAACTGTGACCTCCAGCATTCACTTTTTAATCGGGGCAACAGGATTTGAACCTGCGACCTCACGGCCCCCAGCCGTGCGCGCTACCAAGCTACGCCATACCCCGTAACGATTATTAATTATAACAGAATTTTTGGAAAATGCAAGAAAAAATAGAAAAAAAGTTTATTTTTTTTATTCACATTGTATTTAAGGGAAAAACCGCACATTTTGCCAGGGCTTTCTGGGCCGTTACAGAACAGTTACCCCTGCAGTTTCCTGGACAAAGGACCGCAGATTCCCCATCTGCAGTCCTCCAATCTGAATAATACAAAAATGCGGATAACCATCTTAGAAATGGATCACCCTTGGCTCATCCGTAAATGAGGCAAACGTAGCCAACATGAGGTCATTACTGCCATAGTCATCATGTGCATTCAGAATATCTATATCATAATATTTTCCTATTTTCTTAAAGTATTCTATCTCCCAATCTGCCATAGCATGGAAAAAATCTTTGCAGGATTCGGGATCCTCAATCAGTGCCATCAGCGCATTTTCAAATCCCATACATGCATACATACGCTCAAACATACCATTTATAACCATACACACCCTCAACGCCTTGTGACGGGTGTTTCGCTATTTGCTGGCAGAACAAAACAGCGTTGATCGTAAACAGAAAAATCGTTCTGTAACAGGATTTTCTGCTAAAACTGAGAGATTTTATGATTCAGACAAAAACTTATTGCGGAACAAGTTCGGATTTCACAGATATACTGAGCCTTCAGGAATATTTCAAAGTGGCTGAAATATCTACTGCCTATGGTGATAAAACCCCCGGCTGCATCAATGCCTTTGAATCCTGCTCTCCTACCGGTTTGAATAGGGTGTACAGCGGCCCTGAAGGTCATCAAAGGAGGATTTTGATTTAACACCTTACGGTGGTTCCTGCATAATAATAAACCAGAGGTGATAAATATGAATTCCTGTGAACTTGTTGCTTTTGTATCTTCCGTAGCCTGTGCTCTTTCCAACAACTGCACGGAGGACGAATTAGCTATTATGGCTGCTGTTTTTTCTCAGCTTGGCGATACACTGGACACAATCCTTGTCCACAAAGAAATCTGCTGCAGCGATAAAATAAAGAAAACGGATTAGCGCTCAAACAGTTCTCATAAGTGGTTATAAAACTGCATAGTATTAAGTAATTGCCGGTATATGGGGTACATTACGGACATGAACAAAAATAACAGAAGCGCTTTGGTGATTTCCATTCTTCTTCCACTCGCCATTGGCTCTTTGTCCACACTGATCAGTGGAAACAGGTCCATGTATTTTTTGATAAATAAGCCTGCTCTAAGTCCTCCGGCTTTTATTTTTCCAATAGTATGGTCAATACTTTATATTTTGATGGGCATATCTTCCTATATCGTTTATGAATCAAATTCATCGGGTAAATCCAGTGCTCTTAAAACGTATGCCATACAATTGCTTTTTAACTTCTTCTGGAGCATCATTTTCTTTGGCTTATCGCAATACTTCTTTGCATTTTTATGGCTGCTGGCGTTGATCATACTTATTGCTGTTATGATTTATCAGTTCTATAAGATCAGCCCTGTTGCTGCCTATTTACAAATACCTTATTTTATCTGGTGTATATTTGCGGCATATCTAAATTTTATGATATATATTATGAATAAATCAGCGGGGTAATCATGATGCAGACAATCACTACAAATACCTTAACCGATACCATGTACTATAAAGAGATACCGGTATTCACATATAAGATCAATTATCCTTCCTTTACCACAACATGCAGTGATGCCAGTGAATCCATAAACCATCATTATGCCCAACTGGCACAGAAAACCGAAGAATACGGCAGAAAAGTGCTCTACGCACAGGCAGCAGCAGACGCAGAATACCCCCATAGCCCCCGGCCATTTCCCATTTACACTCTCGATGTTGTTTATCAGATCACTTATAATGCAGGATGCATCGTCAGTTTATATATGGATACATATACCTATGCGGGCGGAGCGCACGGCCAAACAATACGCACTTCCGACACCTGGGACTTTAACACAGGAAAATCATTGCGTCTCACAGACTTCTATCCTCTTACCCCTGTCTCCTTGTATCAGCTTCAAAAATCTATGGAGGGACAGGTTGCAGAAAGACTAAAGGCAAATCCAGGTATATATTTTGAAGATTATAGAGCGCTTCTGCAAGATACCTTTAACGTGAATAGTTTTTATATACAGCCCGGAATGATGGTCATCTATTATCAGCAGTATGATATCGCGCCTTATTCTACGGGATTGCCTGAATTTTATATTCCGGTTAGTTTTTAACTACTAATGAATGGCTTATCTGGCTTTTCCCGCTTGCATACTCCTTCAAATCAACTATCTCAAGAGCTTTCAAAACTCTTGTTTTTTTACTATCAATTCGATTTCTCGAATACTCCATAGAAAGAAGGATATTATCAAAAGCAGTTTTTACGCATATAATATAATTCCTCCCAATAACCGCCTATAAAAATAGGGTGGTTGAGAGAATTCTCAGCCACCCTATTCTTTTATTTTATGACAATGTGCCATTAGCGCTGCATGACAATTTAACTGTCTTATTTACTGTTTCAACTACAGCATTTCCAAAATAGCGTTTTCCTGTCGCTTTTCCAGTTGCGGTATTACCGCTATAACTGGAGGAACGGTTAGATACACCCCATGTACTCTTATAAGAGTCTGCAGCTACGGAAGCACCTGTACATTTAGAACTACTGCCCGTATATGTAAAAGTTCCTGTTACTTCTACATACCATAAAGCCTCATTACTGGAATTGTAATATGTTGATGATTTTGACCCCGATTTCGAGCTGCTAAATAATGTAATTGGCGATTCAGAAATAACAGTTTCAATAAAATCCCCGTTCTCAAAATACTGCCTATCTACATTTACAACATTTCTTTCAATTTCAGCCGGTGCCGCAGATACTAAAAGTACCTGTGATAAAAGCATCATTAAACATAATAAAACACCTAATATTTTTTTATTTTTTCTCATTATCTTTTACCTCCTCATCTAAATCCTTAATAATGATTACTTCTTTATCAATTAAATCATGTACGCTCTTTTTATATGAATCGTAATAAAATAACACCCAGATAAAAACACAGCAAATCCCAACTGCTATTATTCCAGTTCCCATCCACTTTCTGAAATGTTTTTTATTTATACAAGAAATGAGATAATCTGGTTCCTGCGCTCCTACATACTCACAGAATATTTCTTTAGGCGTGCCAAATTCTTCGACTAATTCATCGTATGTACATCCTGGATGAACTATAGCATATTCCATCAAATGAAGTCTAAAATCTCTTAGATATTTCCCATCCGTATAATTCATATTCAGGAATAACTCTTTCAGCTTTTTATAATATTCTTTAACACATTTATTTTTCATATGTATTGAACCCATATTAGACAATATCCTTTTGCAGCGTTTTCTCATCTCCTGTATAATTGAGAATTATTTTTACTGCCTCTGTAAATTCAGCATAATCTATCATCAATCGATTCAATTCTTCCTTACCCGCATTCTCTAAATGATAATATATGCGTTCCGGACGGTCTCCCACCCTGCGTCTGTAGTCGGATACACATCCTTTCTTTTCTAATTTATTAAGCGCAGTATACATAGACCCTTCAGCCACTACTATTACTCCATCAGATAACTTCTTCATAGTCTGGGAAATCTGGTAACCATAGCAATCTCCTTCAGATATGATTTTAAGAAGCAATAACTCCATTACACCTTTTCTAAAGTTGTCACTGTTTCCCATCATATCACCCTCTCTCTCTATTATTATTGTAAAATATACGTTTCTTTCTTCTTTCACTCCTCCTTTCACTGTCTTTTTATCCCTCTTAATGTTAAATAAAACCATTTTAACCTATATATAATAAAACTCTTATCTTTTACCTCTGATCCCTGTTCTGATAACTAGTGTCTTTATCCCCTGCCTTTCACTGAGCATGTATGTTATCTGAATGCAATTTTATAAAATGATCGTATTATAACAGATTACAATTATTTCGTATTTGTAATAGCTCATTTTTTATGTAATAATATTAACACTATATTCCATATTATTCAAGCATTTTTGTTAGTATTTTACATTTTTTGCAATTTCTTATCTGCTCATTAAACATTGTAAAATGCATATTCAACATGACTATTTCCATTCTATCTTCATTCTGACTTTTTATCTTATGATTTCAACCGTTTCCACATCAGACCAACCCCCGCTTCTTAATCCAATTGATATAATCATTTTATATCAGATAGCAATTATAGCAACCATTACGCAACGATAAGCGATATAACAGCAACATTATGCAAATTATTATTTTGCTTCTATATAAATATATACACATGCCCCTATTCTCTGCTTGTCTAGAACTTCATAATTACAGCCATTTCTTATCCGGGTCCGGCTCATCTCCTGATACAAGCATCCCCCGCCCAATGTCTATATTTCTGACTGATGGAAGCGGGGGAATAACACATTATACGACACATGAAGAACCGGTTTATACAGATTTATCTTTCTCAGCAGCATTGTTCTTAAGCATCCAATAGGCTACAAAATCAAAAAACTGACCATTACTCGGGCAAATCTCCAATTCTTTTCCTGCAATCTCTTCCATAAATGCCCGGTTATTTTCCCAGCACTTTTCAATTACAGTCCGTATGTTTCTCTCCACCCTCTTATACGGGATGCCATGCCGCTGGGCAAGTACCGGATAGATGTCTTTCGTTATTTTAAGACAACATCCGTAATTCTCTTCGGCAATCTGGATTGCCTCTGGCAAAAGATAATATCCCTTGTATCGGGATGTAATATTAAATTTTCTAATGAGCTCAATTTCTGTGTTCATAAAGCTCCTCCTCTTTAGTGTTATAATTCATTATCATAAAACATTTATGAGGATTTGTAATGATTTCTACAAAATACTACAAATTATCATTTTATTAAGTTATATTCGCTTTATTGTTCTAATAATTTATAGCATCACAAAGAAGCGCTCAGTTTTTGGGCGCCAAAAAACATTGATACCATTAAATTACAATTCTAAGTTGAGGTTTTATATATGAGATATTATATTATGATACATTAATATGAGGTTATGAGGGATTGGTATTTGAGGTATTATGTCACATTCTATATCTTCTTGTCAATATCTATTATACGAATGAAACATATTTTTTCATATGCAGTCAATATATTGATATTACCAATCCCACATACTGGATAAAGTCAAATACCTATAACTCTATTTTTAAAAGCTAATTCCATACCGAGACCAAATCCGTCATTAAAATGCTTGATATAAAACAGTAAAATATCCTGATGTGTCTCCGCAATAGTCAGATCAGACAACTCATTCCTTCCAAAAAAGCGCAGTTCTCTGAATTCTTCACTGCACTTCAACTCCTTTAGGTCCTTTACGAAAACTTCATATACCGCTGTGATAATGCGCACAAAATTTCCGTCAGGGTAAGCTGCTATTCCGGCGTTCCAGAAGCACCTTTTCGTTATTTCTTATAATACCTACCGCCCCCATATGTATGGGCCGATTAGGTTTTGGAGCATCCGGAGAATTATAAAATTTTGTCTGTTTTTTCATATTCATTATCCCTTTCCCATGCAGCGTTTACATGTGCCTGTCAGCTGTCTGTAAACGCACTCCTTTGTTTTATCTCACTCATAAGATCCCATACCTGATACATGCTAACTGCCGAGATCAAACAGTAGAAAGTTGCCGGCTGTCATTCAAAAAACAGGATGTCAGCGGACAAAAAAACGGCCCATTCTGCTCTTTTTCCGCAAAATGAACCGTTCTTTATCCTGCTTCTTACTGCTGGCTGTTAATATAGTTGATCAGACCTTCAGCCTTAATGATCTTCTGCATGAATTCGGGGAATGCCTGACCTTGGAAGCTGGTTTCCTTTGTCTTGTTGGTGATAATTCCGCTGTCGAAGTCCACTTCCACTTCGTCACCTGCCTCGATGTTCTGTGCCGCTTCCGGACATTCAATGATAGGTAGACCGATATTGATGGAGTTGCGGTAGAAAATCCGGGCAAATGTCTCAGCAATGACACAGCTTACACCCGCTGCCTTGATAGCGATGGGTGCGTGTTCACGGGAAGAACCGCAGCCAAAGTTCTTGTTTGCCACAATGATATCGCCTTTATTAACCTTATTCACAAATTCCTTGTCAATGTCTTCCATACAATGCTGTGCCAATTCTGCCGGATCAGAAGAATTCAGATATCTTGCCGGAATGATGACATCCGTATCTACATTGTCGCCGTATTTAAAAACTGTTCCGTTTGCTTTCATGTCTTCCTTCCCTCCTATAATCCAAGTTCTTCCGGTACGGAAATTTTACCGGTTACTGCACTTGCCGCAGCCACAGCCGGGCTTGCCAGATACACTTCAGAATCCACGTGTCCCATACGTCCCACAAAATTTCTGTTTGTAGTGGAGATACAACGTTCTCCCTCTGCCAGAATCCCCATGTATCCGCCCAGGCACGGTCCGCAGGTAGGAGTGCTGACAACAGCACCTGCTTCAATAAAGATCTTCAAAAGCCCTTCCTCCATTGCCTGCAGATAGATATTCTGCGTTGCCGGAATGATGATGCAGCGCACGCCTTTTTTCACCTTGCGGCCTTTTAAAATCTCTGCCGCGCAGCGAAGGTCTTCAATTCTGCCGTTGGTACAGGAACCGATCACAGACTGGTCAATCACAACATCCTCTGCGATCTCATCCATTGTCTTTGTATTTTCCGGCAAATGCGGGAATGCGATGGTCGGTTTCAGCTGGCTCAGATCAATGGTATATTCTTCGTCGTAAACCGCATCCACATCTGCCTCATAAACTTTATACGGACGTTTGGAATGTTCTTTCATATATTCCTCAGTCAACTCATCAACCGGGAAGATTCCGTTCTTTCCGCCTGCTTCGATCGCCATGTTGGCCATGGTAAAGCGGTCATCCATGCTCAAGTTTTTGATGCCTTCTCCCACAAATTCCATGGATTTGTAGAGTGCGCCATCCACGCCGATCATGCCGATGATATGTAAGATCACATCTTTTCCGCTGACCCATTTGGCAGGTTTGCCTACTATATGGAAACGGATGGCTGACGGCACTTTAAACCATGCTTTTCCGGTAGCCATGCCTGCAGCCATATCTGTACTTCCCACACCTGTGGAGAAAGCGCCCAGCGCGCCATAAGTACATGTATGGGAGTCTGCTCCGATCACTACGTCTCCTGCCACTGTCAGACCTTTTTCAGGAAGCAGTGCATGTTCTATGCCCATCTCACCAACATCAAAATAATTGGTGATCTCATTCTTACATGCAAATTCACGCACACATTTGCAGTGTTCTGCTGATTTGATGTCCTTGTTCGGAATAAAGTGGTCCATAACCAGCGCTATTTTATCTTTATCAAATACGTTCTTAACGGTCATTTTATCCATCTCGTGAATTGCTACAGGAGATGTAATATCATTACCCAGTACCAAATCAAGATCAGCCTCTATCAACTGTCCGGCTTCCACTTTGTCAAGACCGGCTGCTGCAGCCAGAATTTTCTGTGTCATTGTCATTCCCATGGGTATTCCTCCTTGATCTCTTAATTTGTAACTGTTCAGTAGTTTCACAGTTACCTTGATTTCATCTATTGCTATCATAGCATATCTTTTGTTATAATAGAAATACATATTAAATATATCTACCATAACTCCAATTTATATAGTTACCGGTCACAGAGAAAACCGGAACAATATTTGGAGCCAAATGCCAAACAGAAATGAGGTTTTACAATGGAGCAAAACTTATCCCTGTACCGCGTTTTCTATACAGTAGCCAACGCGGGTAATATTTCCAAAGCCGCAGAGCAGCTCTACATCAGCCAGCCGGCCATCAGTAAGTCTATCCGCAAGCTGGAGCAGAGCCTGGATGTCACTTTATTTTCCAGAAACTCCAGAGGTGTCCTGCTCACGGAAGAAGGTGAGATCCTTTACGACTATGTGCAGAAAGCGTTCTATTCCCTGCAGATGGGGGAATCCCGTATAAAAAAAATAAATGACCTTGGAATCGGACATTTACATATCGGTGTCAGCACCACACTCTGCAAATACATGCTGCTGCCTTATCTGCAGGAGTTTATCAAACTGCACCCTCACGTAAAGATCACCATTGATTGTCAGTCTACCAACCACACTCTGCAGCTTTTGAAGGAAAATAAAATCGACCTGGGCCTTATCGGGGAGCCGGAGCGGCTTCACCATATCCATTTTGATTCTCTTGGAGAGATAGAGGACATTTTCGTCAGCACCAGTTCCTATCTGGACAATCTCTCCCTGCGCACCAACCACAAAGACGATATCTTCCACACAGCCACCTTAATGCTGCTGGACAAGGAAAACATGACCCGGCAGTATATAGATGACTATCTCTCCATGCATCACATTGAGACAAACAATCTGCTGGAAGTATCCACCATGGATCTGTTGATTGAATTTGCCAAGATTGGTTTGGGCGTGGCTTGTGTCATCCGCCAGTTCGTGAAAAAAGAACTGAACGACAAAACCCTGGTGGAAATCCCTCTTCCTTTCCCCATCCACAAGCGGAATATCGGCTTCGCTTTTCTGGATAACCTGCAGCAGACCACAGCAGTAAAAGATTTCATTGATTTTTACAACAGTAAGCGGCCGTAAACGGCTGTCAAAGCCTGTTCATACAAAACCGCCGGAAAAAGGATTTCTCCTGTTCCCGGCGGACCTTTTTTAGTTCTCGATCAGTTTGCCTGTATCGTTCCAGCTGTATAATTTACGCAGCTCTGCTCCGACTTCCTCTAACTGATGCTCTGTTTCTCTTCTTCTCATAGCGCCGAAGTGCATGCAGCCTGTCTGGTTCTCGGAAATCCAGTCTTTTGCAAAAGTACCATCCTGGATATCGGACAGGACTTTCTTCATGGCCTTCTTTGTATCATCTGTGATGATCTTAGGTCCGGTGATGTAGTCACCATACTCAGCAGTATTGGAGATAGAATAACGCATGCCCTGGAATCCGCTTTCGTAAATCAGGTCAACGATCAATTTCATCTCATGGATACATTCAAAGTAAGCATTCTCCGGTGCATAGCCTGCTTCCACTAATGTCTCGAATCCGGCTTTCATCAATGCACATACACCGCCGCAGAGAACTGCCTGCTCACCGAACAGGTCTGTCTCAGTCTCAACTTTGAAAGTAGTCTCCAGAACACCTGCTCTTGCTCCGCCCAGTGCTGCAGCGTAAGCCAGTGCTCTGTCTTTTGCTTTTCCTGTGTAATCCTGCTGTACAGCTACCAGACACGGTACACCTTTCCCAACCTGATATTCACTTCTTACCGTATGACCCGGTCCTTTCGGAGCGATCATGGTAACGTCGATGTTTGCCGGCGGTTTGATCTGTCCGAAATGGATAGCAAAGCCGTGTGCGAACATAAGCATGTTGCCCTCTTCCAGGTTCGGCTCAACGTCATTTTTATACATAGCTGCCTGTTTCTCATCGTTGATCAGAATCATGATGACATCAGCCTGTTTTGCAGCTTCTGCTGCTGTATAAACTTTTAATCCCTGTGCTTCTGCTTTTGCCCAGGATTTGCTGCCTTCATAAAGTCCGACAATAACATCCACACCTGATTCTTTTAAGTTCAGAGCATGTGCATGTCCCTGGCTGCCGTAACCGATGATCGCAACTTTCTTGCCTTCCAAAAGTGCCATGTTGCAATCTTCCTGATAATAAATTTTTACTGCCATTTTAATTTCCTCCTAGCATATTGTTTTATCTTAGGGAATAAAAAATCATTCTCTAGCTAACGTATGTAAAATTACTCTTCGTCTTCCTCCAAGTAGAAGACATCATCAATACCTCTGGAAAGTCCGGTGATACCCGTTCTTGCCAGCTCCAGAATCTCATAGCCTTCCAGCAGGTCAATAAACGCTTCCAGTTTTGACTTGGTACCGGTAAGCTCGATAATCATGGATTCCCTGCCCACATCAATAATATTGGCACGGAAAATATCCACAATAGAAGAAATACCCGGTCTCTGCTCCGGCTCCACACGGACTTTCACCAGAATCAGTTCTCTGTTGACACTCTGTCCATCCTTCAATACCTTTACTGTGAGTACATCTTCAAGCTTTTCCACCTGCTTGGTGATCTGTTCCAGAATCAGTTCGTCCCCGCTGCAGACGACAGTCATACGGGAATAATTCGGATCCGTTGTAATGCCTACGGAAAGACTGTCGATATTATAACCGCGTCGGCTGAACAGACCGGAGACCCGGCTCAGAACACCGGCCGTATTTTCAACCAGAATAGATAAAATTCTTTTGTTCATACAGCACCTTCTCCCATGCTCTCCCGTTTTCACGGAACAGCTTAACTTTTCTTGTAATTCTATCAACTATTCAAATTTTTGTCAATGCATTTAAAGCGTTATAACTAAATAGTATGTAAATCATAACTGAAAGCTATATCTGCAAAAACCCTATATTTTAGCGTATCTTCTGTCCATGAAAGAGAAAAAGGTTCTCAGCCTCCTTTGAGAACCATCTGTAAAGAAGTGTCGGAAAAGAACGTATTCGCATTATACAGATATAAGATTTCCTGTATTTCCTCCACCTGCATCAGCTCCTCCAGATCCCCGTAATAATACCTTGGGTCCACCACCACGAGCTTCCTGTACTGGGTTGCCAGAAAGGGCAGATAACAGTTGGCATAGGAATCCTTCAGAACTAAAAGACTCTTCTCTGACTGTGTCGGTGTCTCTATACGGATGAGTGGATGGTTACCTCCCAGAAAGCAGGCATATCCGTCTCTTGTACCCAGTTTTTCCGTATCATAAAAACTGGCTGTTTTTTTCTGCTCATCCACATAATTGACAACAGCGGAAACCGTACCGTCTTTCGGAAGATACACTTCCAGTTCCTCCTTCTCCCCTGAGCGAAAGCCACTCTTTGCAGACAAAGTACCCTGAAATTCTCCCGTAACAGGCAGTGCCTCAAACTCTACCTCTTTCCCTTTATAGCCCATCGTCTCTCCGGCCTCCAAAAACGCCAGGTATGCAGCTTCTGTGGTCCAGTGGTGGTCTGTTCTGTAATACAGTTTTTTCTCTCTGTTCTTTTCCAGAACACCGCGCATGTCCAAAAACATGATCCCCTGCCCCTCCAAATTTTTCCCAAGGGCATCCAGATACTTTCCCTGGTCTGCAGCCGGGGCAAATGCAGGCAGCTTGTCAGAGAGAATTTCCACCGCATTTGGCACTACCATGGCATACTGTCTTATATCTTTATGTTCAGCGGCGAAATCTCCCATAGCTTTACAGGTTTCCTTCAGATTTTTTTTATCCGGCTCTGTGAAACCTTCGATCAGATATCCGTCCTTTCCCAGAAAGACCCCATTGGACTCCACTTTTCCGGTCAGGCGGTCAAACCCGGCTTTTATCTCGATCCACATATCCCGCAGCAGAAACTGGTCACTGAAATAGGTCTCAAATTTCTCCTCATATCTGCCGGATACGATCTGTCCTGCATTTATCCCGGGTGCTTTCTCCAACAATCGGTTTTCTTTCTCAGAAAAAGTCCTGTCTTTTGCGATCAGGCTTCCCAGAAAGAAAAAGGCAATGACTGCTGTAAAGACCCAGCCGGTTATGATTGCAGCCCGCCTGTGTAAGTTTTTATTTTTTTCATTCATGTATTACTCCGTTCTTCCGCTGCATCACACACGCGGAATTCCTCAAATTGTCACTGAACCATCACTGTTCTCACAAAGCGAACCGTTACATTAAAAGCGCAGATATAAAAACGGATGGTAAGAACTGTAGACAAGACAGGCTGTACCCAAAAGGAACAGCACACCGTAAAGTATCGCAGAACCCACTGTCAAATTGTGAAACCTGCTGTCCACAAAGCGGTATAATCCGGGTCCGCAGGCCGGTATACACAAAAGGAAGATCAGCAGATTCGTCTTCAGATAATACCATGCAGTCTCATCGGCAAATCCCGAAGCTCCCATTCCCACCAGCCGTTTCAGATAAATCCCCGCTTCCCCCAGTGAGTTGTGTGAGAACAGCATCCAGCCCGCCATGACAAAGAGCATGGTATAAATCCTGGACATCCATGCAGGCAGTTTTTCCAGTCTGCTGCCCAGCAAATATTTTTCTGCAATTAGCAATACCCCATAGTAGATCCCCCAAACCGGGAAATTCATGGACGCCCCATGCCACATCCCTGTGAGGCACCACACGATGAGAATATTGCGGATATGTTTTCCCATTCCCACCCGATTGCCCCCCAGAGGGATATAGATGTAATCCCGGAACCAGCTTCCCAGAGAAATATGCCACCTCCTCCAGAATTCTGTGATACTCTTTGAGGTGTACGGGTAGTTAAAGTTCTCCTTAACTTTAAATCCCAGCATCCTGCTGATTCCGACCGCCATATCAGAGTAACCGGAAAAATCAAAATAGATTTCCATAGTAAACGCAAACATGCCAATCCACGCAGTGAGCACAGTGATATCTCCCGCCCGGGCACTGATATCTCCATATAAAGAAGCCAGTGTGTCAGCCAGCAGCACTTTTTTTGCCAGCCCCAGAATAAATTTCCCGGCGCCATAACCAAGCTGCAGGGCGTTCACCCTTCGTTTTTTCATCTGCTCCTTTATATCCTTATAACGCACAATAGGACCCGCGGTCATGACAGGGAAAAATACTGCATAGGCAGCAAAATCCGTAAATTTTTTCTCCGCTTCCAATCTGCCGTAATAGATATCAAAAAGGTAGGACATATTTTTGAACGTATAAAAAGACAGCCCTATAGGAAGCGCCAGCTCTCTGACAGCGATCTGTGTATGCAGAATGCTGTTTACCATCCCTGCTGCCGGTCCGGAATATTTAAAAAAGCAGAGCAAAAACACATCCACTGCCGCGGCAAATATAAGGTCCATTTTCCGGTGCCGTTTGTCCTGTACCGCGTTTTGGATCTGCAGTCCCATGATATAGTGGAAAACTGCCGAAAATATCAGCAGAACTAGATAAACCGGGTCTCCCCAGGCATAAAAAACGAGGCTGGCTGCCACAAGGAAAAGGTTTCTCCCTGCAGCAGGCAGCAGGTAGTATATGAGCAGTACTACCGGTAAAAATGCAAATATAAAAAACAAACTGTTCAGCAACATATATACTCTCCCCTATCCGGACACCGCCCGGAAATTTCTTCACGCGGCCCCAAAGCCTCCGTCTTAACCTGCCCACTATCTGATCAAATCTAAAAATTCCCTTTTCCACTGCTGCGCATACTTCCCCGATGCATACAGCACATAACTGCCCCTTGTCTCCACTGCGGCCTCTGACAGAAGGGCAGTCTGGGAAACCCCATATCCCTCAAAACTCTTCTTCTGCTCCTCCAGATGTACTTCCGCCCTGTCCAGTACCTCTTCCGCTCCTTGAGGGCTGTCTGCTTTTACAACCAGAAACTCATCCACAGACATGGGGGATTCCGCCTTGTAAAAGAAATATCCTTCCAGATTTTTCACCTCCAGCCCATAGAACCTGCGAAGCTCCCTTGCTCCGCATTTCTCCATGGAGGTAATGGTCTCGTCCTGCTCCATTTTGGCCGCTATTACATCTATGGGAATGTCCTTTGCCCAGCCCCTTGTGCATAAAAAGCCAAGGTAAAGCGCCAAAAACACAAGGGTTCCCGCTTTCACCAATTTTATCTTCATTTTATAATCCTGCCGTATCCGCCAGATAGGACAGCCATGCCGGATAATAACTCTTGATCACATGGATGCCGTCCGGCTCATATATTCCGTCTTTGCCTTCTATCAGAGACGAACAGTCCACGTAGGTGTACCCGTCCTCCCCGCACATGGCCTGAAGCGCCTCATTAAACTGCCCGCAGTAAGCATAACTGGGGGTCTCTTTTACTGCCTCTTTCGTTGCCGGAAGAATACTGTTGATGTAGACTGCTGCATCCGGAAGCCCTGCTTTCAGCCGTGCGATCTGACGCCTGTATGCTTCAATGAACTTTTGGCTGTCCCCCTCACAGATTTCCATATCGTTGGTTCCGAAAGCAAAGAACACTGCAGTTGGCTGCAGAGAGACAGCAGTGTCCACCAGGTCATCTGCCTGGCTTACACTGAGCCCCCTTTTATAGAGAACTACATCGGTATCCAGAAAACCGTATTCCACTATGGATTCGGAAAAGGAATCCCCCAGTATTACCGCATTTTGAAACGCTCTTTTTAACTCTACCGTATCCCGCTCTTCTTTCTGGCTGCCGCTTTGCTCAGCCTGGCCTTCCAGCTCTTTTAAAGCATTTTCCGTCTCCGAGATATCTGCTTTTTCCAGCACAGCTACGGTCTTTCTGTTTTTTTCATAAGGAGTTTCTTCGGCATTTTCCGCCTTTTTGAAGATAACAACAACAGCGATGATGATGATCAGCACCACTGCCAAGAAAACCCATAAACGGGTTTCAGATATGTACGCTTTGATTTTTTTCATTTTTCCCTTCAATTCCTATGTCCTTTTTCCCCGATTCGACAGATTCCCCGATTTGTCGTTTCATAAATTATAGACGTTAAAAACTGAAAGTTCAAGGTGAATATCCCATCTTTTTTATATTTAAAAAAGCTGTCACAAAATCGCCTGATTTTTGTAACAGCTTCCCAATATTTTATGTTCCCTGTCCCATCATAATAATCCTGTCGCTGACGTGCATGAC
>Ga0137302_10472_pt1 | contig 19215 bp, 17 predicted proteins | sample Ramsor2O_GlcNAcB_FD_97184 | JGI IMG/M metagenome (GOLD analysis project Ga0137302, IMG submission 97184) | Mouse cecal microbial communities from Vienna, Austria - N-Acetylglucosamine amended with D2O_GlcNAcB | ecosystem: Host-associated > Mammals > Digestive system > Large intestine > Cecum... | reverse complement strand
TGGTGATGCTGAGGATATCCTTATACCCTTGCGTGGTAACTCCAAGAACTACAATAGGCAGCCCTGCTTAAAATACGTCCATCTTCCCGTACCTTATAGTGGATGCAGTCCATGAAGATGAAAGGGTAAATAGGCGCCAAGGGGCGGGACTGCCACTCCTTGACTTGTGGGAGAATCTTGTCAGTGATTTTGCTGACCATTTCCGCAGAGAGTTCGATCCCATAAAGCTCCTGGAGCTGGTCATGAATGTCCCTTGTGCTCATTCCCCTTGCGTACAAAGAAATGACCTTTTCTTCAATTCCTGAAATATCCCGCTGGAATTTCGGGATGAGTTTTGGTTCAAACTCCCTATTGCGGTCTCTGGGCACATCCACCTGAAATTCCCCATACTGGCTTTTGAGGGTCTTAGGGGAATGACCGTTACGCTTATTGTTTAAGGAGAGCTCTCCTTTTTGGTTCTTTTCATAACCAAGGGAAGCATCAAGTTCCGCCTCCATCAACTCCTGGAGGATGTCTTTAAAGCTCTCTTTGAGAAGGGAATAGACATCCGCCACACTGTTCAAGTTGTTTTGTGAAATAATCTGTCGAATTTGTTCCTTAGCTACTGCCATAAAAATGCTCCTTTTCGATAAGAATTGTCATATCTGAATTCTTACCAAAAAGGAGACATTTTTTTTCAAAGACACAAACTATTTTACACTACCAAAAATCAAATAAAATAGAATTGTGATTAATCTTTCATCCCATTCCAACCGTTTCGATTCGGCGCAATCTACGGTGCTCTGCTGCGTCAGCGACTGTACTGCTTTCGCCGCATAGTTTATTCCCAAAAAGGATGCTCATGCAAGTAAACTTGCACCGCATCCTTTTTCACTTCTGTCTTTCCCAGTCTCAATGCTCCAGCATATTCTCAATAAATATCCCATACACTCTCGCATAATCCTGTATAAACACATGCGTCACCGCCCCAATCAGCTTCCCATCCTGTATAATCGGACTGCCGCTCACGAGTGAATCAAGTACGGGACAACATTTTTTTATCTGTTTTTATTTATGACATAATAGCTGCCTTTTAATTTTCCCTTCTTTTTCAAGATCCCCTCATCAACCATACCGCTTAATACTTTAAGCGCTCTGGAATCTTTCACATTCAGCAACTGTTGAACTTCGCGGTTCGTAATCTTTTCATTTTCCTCAAGGTAAGTCAATATTTTCACCTGTGAGTGGGTATAATTATCCGTATTTATCCGTATATTATCCGTACTTATCCGTATATTATCCGTACTTTTTCCGACCCTGGTCTTGTCCGGGAAACGGTATAAATTTATACGGAAACTGCCGCCTATCTCTGTCAATTCTGGTTCTCTAAGCCCTTCCTCCTTACATCGCCTGATAATTTTGGGAATTCCGCTTCCCCAATGTTTCATGATTTTCATATACATAAACGCATAAACCAAAGCACGATTTCTTGGAATGGAAATCCCCTGTTTAATATCTTCAATTTTGAGGCTTCCAAAAAGCATACCTGGTGAAGTCACCTCTACTCTATCATCATATATTGCTACCTGAATACTCGACGGATGTAGATAACTGCGATGAACAACCGCGTTACAAATCATTTCTCTTATGCAATCCGTTGGGAGCTCATAAATATCCCGCCGATGTAACCCATCAATTTCTGCCCCCATATTAATATTTCGAAGAACATATTCATAAGCTCCATCCAATTGATTGACAATATCCCCTCCATACTCCTTCCTGTCAATAAATACGTCGCGGTTTACACCTTTAAAAAGACCACATTGGACAGTTGCCTGCGGAAGAACATTATCTGTCATCAGAATAAACGCATTGGTAGGATAATATTTTCCATCCCTGTTTACAAGAAATCCCCAACTTATTAAATTCTGCTTTGTTAGCCGTTTTGTCTGTGATATTTCTTCTTTCGTTGTACACTGCCTCATGGAATACTGGTACATTTTTTCACATAATTCATCAATCTGCTCATCCGTGACGGCTGCATTAGGGGCCGCATATGTCTGGTCAAAACACCTGTTAGAGCCTTCAAATTCCAGTTCTTACAGCACAAATGGATCCGCTGGCCTTGTGGTTCCAGATACACGGATATAGGTTCCATTCTCTTTACCCTTCGCAGTGATATAATACGGACGCTGTCCTCCCACCTGAATCGTTACGATTATAACAATCTTATCTGTTATTGAGGCCATGGATACAATGGGGGTAATCATAGGAGTACAGCTATCACAGATTGCAGTTGTTATGCCATCCATGACCCGAAATACGCTTTCCTGTTCAATTCCGATTACTTCATGAGTTCGATCTTCTATTCCGAACACAATTCTTCCTCCGCTTCCATTAGCGAATGCTACAACCGTTTTCATATACTTTTCACTTTTATCCGGAATATCTCTTTTAAATTCTAAATACAGTGATTCACCAGACATAATTTCTTCTAGGATCATAATAGATTTTCTCCCGACTTGCTTCGCATTATTCCAACTCTACACTACATTTTATTCATTAATTCCGCTTGCCTTAGTACTCCAGCCATATAACCCAGAAAAGAGTTATAAGGGAGTGTCCACTGATAAACATCCTTTGCAATCTGTTTTACTTGCCACTTTTCCAAATTCGTTCGGCGTATGGATACAGAATATTTCTGCACTTCCTTCCAGTTTCCGCGCCCCTGTTTAATCTTTTCTGCCACATCGGCTTTAATAATCACCGGTATGGCATCATTTTCCATTACATGGAACCGGTCATTCACCGTTTTAAAATTCTGAATTGCCTCGGCCTCTATTAACTCCTGCATATCTTTTGTTTCAATCTTTCCTCTTTGCAGTTCATCTCTGATTGATTTTGTGCTCAATTCCGGTGTAATTTCTATTCCATCTCGTAAATATTCTTCCAGAAGTTCTGCACTTATTTTCACTCCCGGATTCTGAGTCAACATTGTATCATCCTGCATGCTGATACTCCACATTTCTGCATCTTTGTAAAATCCGTTTCGGTCAACTCTGCCCGCTGCCTGCAGCAGTGACAGAACAGAAGCCAGTTCTCTGAATCCAATTCGGAATGAAAAATCCATGCCGGCTTCCACACATGATGTTGCTACTAAAACCCAGTTTGTATCCCCCGAATTTGCCAATCGTCTCTTAACTACCTCAATTGTTTCCGCGCGGTCCTCCGGCATAAGTGCAGTGGAGAGATGTTCCACACATTCTCTTCCATATTTTTTACAAATGTCAACCGCAATCACAGCCGCACTTTGCACGGTATTCATAATTACAAGACGAGGACCAGGCTTTGCCATAACCCAGTCAATCAATTCTCCCCGGCTAAATGGACGCGGATTCCAGCAAAATTTAATTCTATTTTTCTCATACCCTAGCAATTCGCTGCGCAGGTTTCTGGGAACCATCTCCGGGACCTGCTTTTTCTCTATTCCAACTAACTCCGGAATCTGCCAAAAACGGACCAGTGAGCCTGACGCCAAAATCCAATAACAGCTCCACTCCTTTTCCAATACTTTCATCCAATGCCACGCAAGTGGAAGCAGTTTCAGTGGCAGAGCTGCATGCGCCTCATCCACAAAAATAACGCTCCCCGGCAATTCATGCAGGCGGCGGAGTGCCCCTGGACGGTTTGAGGCTAGTGTTTCAAAAAATGCGACTGCCGTAGTGACTATAATTGGTGCTCTCCACAGGGATGTCAGATAACGCGTATCCTCATCTTCAAAATCCGCCTTGCAATGCAATTCTGCTACGACCGCCTCCGGATCTTCTCCCGGCAATTTCAGAGCTTTTCGGTAAACTTCCACTGACTGTGTGATAATATTTGTGTATGGAAGCACCACAAAAATGCGCCTGGCTCCCTTTAAGATAGCCTGATTCAACTGATACGCCATCACTGCCGTGGTTTTTCCTGAACCAACTGGACCGTCATTAGAAACAATCCCTGTTTCCCGCTGACCATCCCGACACTTCTCATACATCTCTGTACGCAATTCATTTCGTTTATTCGTTTTTTCCTCTCCCAGACTTGCTACATAACAATTTAGCGCTTTCAGGCGAAGCTCCGGCTGAAGTTTCGGCATATTATCCCGTTTAGGATACTGTCCATAAACAGTTGCTGTATCCGAATGGTCCGCATCCACCAGACATGAAAACACCATTCGGAAGAACATGGACATATCACCTTCACAATACTCCGGATTATGTACGGTTCTTTCCGGAATCAGCTGCCTGTGGAGCTGAAGCAGCTGCTCCAGCTCCCGGTCAAAACAGGCTCTTACTGATTCACGTGCATCCCGATAGCATACCGTCTCTGCCCTGTTCATTTCCACTGTAAAGTCAGGCAGCCCCCGATGATGCGCATACACCAACGCAAGTGAGCATAGTGCTTCCTGCCCTTTCTGTTTAAGAAATGCCGCACCGGCATCCATATGGTTCACAGGTAAATGTTCTGATTTTAAACCTTCCTTATGCAATACCTTCTGATTCTCCTTATCCAGCTTTCCCAAATCGTGGTATGGTGCTGCCAAGTACAAGATATTCTCAATCTGTTCTGCATCCTTCCTACAGTACCCTTTCATCTCTTTCGCAAATATCAAAGACCATTTTTTTGTATTCTCCACATGTTTTGCATAGCTCTGAGGGGAATATCCGTTTTTCGCACTGTGAGCAAGATACGTTTCCATCACAGACGCACCAAATCAGCAATGCCCGCGACCTTATGGAGCAGTTCTTCCGGCAGCTCTGTCTTGTCCTTGTAATCATACCAGCTCTCCGATGGTTCTGATACATTCCCTATACGTTCCGGTGTCAATGCATCCAGAAGCATATAGTCCGGACAGCTTCCCAACAGATTCTTATGCTCAATGTACCAGGCATGACGCAGGCGGACATCCGGCCGAATTGCAGAGCGATTCATATCATATGCCTGAGGAATCAGGAGTTTGAGCAGCTCGATATCATCTGCCGTGCATCCGCTCTTTTTAGCATAATTGGGATTGACGAAAAATGGCATACAATAAACACCATGTTCAACCACGCGGAAAGCCAGCGGAGCCATACCTGCATTTTTTCCCTCCTGCACGCCCGCCTTGTTGGTATTCGTCTGGCGGATAATGTTAACTGGAGAAATCGAGATTCCAACACCGAACTGCACGACACCAGTCTTAATATACTCTTTATTTGCCTCCTTCTCCAAAAATGTGTTTCCAAATACTCTGGCATCCCAATATTTTCTGACAAACTCGCTTTTCAAGAACTCTTCCTGATTGAAATCAGCCGGCTTTCCGCCGGATGTCATTTCCTTCGTAATTGCATTACGATCCCGTCCCCGGTGCTCCAGAATCTGGTAATGATCCTCGTTTAATCTAAACTTTTCTGGTAAGCTTTCAAAAAAAGGAGATGCCGAATCATCCAATAAATCTCTCACCTTGCGTTTGAAAGATACCGGGGAGATCTCCCCAAAACCGTTTGGTCTCTGACGTGGATCAGCCTCTCTATCCGGGTCTCCATTAGGGTTTGAGTTTACCACTTCAATCACCAGTAATCCTGTTGCCCGTTTCATCTCATCAGCCATTTTTATTTCCTCCATCATTATTTTTTATTATTTCTGAGAACCATAACTTATTTCATTTTCCACAACGCAGGTCTGTTCACTGCTCTTCTGTCCTTCTATTTCTTCCTTTGCGGGAAAATCTGCCAGATATCCAATAAAATACTGTGCCTTTTCCTCCTCATTAAAACGGTTCTGGTCCCCCCATGCCGCATAAAGCTGCGTTGCAATACGCTCGTATAGAGAAAGATACCGGCCTGCACGCCAACTCTCCTCCCCCTTTTTCTGTATATTTTTCGCACGGTATCTCTTTGCCCATGCGATATAAGGATTCATCCGCTGACCCAGCACCGCCAGTGTTTTATAAGGCTGTTCCGCCCCTGAGACGTACAATCCGCTGCCTGCCAATACGTTTGGCACATTGTTATCACGCTCAATCTTACAATAAATCTCATGCAACGCATCTGATACTTTCAGCAGCTGCCCAAATAAGTATGGAAATTTCTGCATATACTTCTCCTTTCTGACTTCAAGCTGATACAAAAGCAGTCCTGTCAGCGCCAATGTATTCTGAGTCTGGCGCAACAGTATAACCTGTGAATCATCATAGCCCTTTCTGGCAAATCCCGCTTTTCCAAGATACGGCGCAAGGTTTATCACATTGTTCATCAGAACATACAAATTCCTGCGTACCTCCGGTAACTCTACTCCAAACAACAGCTGCATTCCATAATAGCGCGGAACCGGTTTGAATTTATCCGCAGAAGATTTCCCGTCCTGTCTCCATATCAGGTTTAAAATATCGGAAACCTCCAGTGGGAACAATGTGGCGGGCTGTCCAAATAAAAATGCAGGGAGGTTCTGACAGCCCAATGACCATCGCTCGCTGCTGTGTTCAATCTCAGCCGGTATTGTATTATAAATATAGACCACCTTCGTTCTGGCTTTATCCAGCTTTCGCAGCACAAAATACTGGATACGCTCCGACATTGGGTCTGTATCCGCCTGTTTCGTTTTCTGCAGTTCACTTATAAATACCTTTGCAGCAGATTCAAATTCTGCCTTCTTCCTGATTTTATCCCTTGTCTCACTCTCAGCCCGGTCTTCTTCTGTACTCCACCGTCTACAAAAACCAACCATATTGTACATATTTTTCCGTAAGGTTTCCGGATAAGCGAAAAGAGCTTCATCCTTATCCGTGCTAATCCATGTGATTCCCTTGTGTTCAGCGGCGCTTATCCACGCCAACGCCGACTGCAGCTTAAAGCGCATTTCTTTGGAAATCGGATAAGTCGCATTCTCAATTCTCCCGTAACGGCTTTGGCATGGCTGTCCGCGAAACATTGTTCTAAGAGAGACTTCAAAACCGGCTGCAAGTTTTACTGTCGGCATCGGTTCCTCAAGAGGCGCAAACACATGTCCGAACGCATCGGCTTCTTTCTCCACAGCTCCTGTCCTCGCCGCCGCATCGGCTTCTATCAACTTTTGATTCAGCAGACTTGTAAAAGCAGCCGTTGTCACTGACAATCCTGCCCGAATCAACTCCCTGCAATCCATTACCACGGATAAGGTTCCGTAATCTTCCTCCACGTTTTTTCCCGGTTTCCCTGGATAAAACAAAATCTGGAGCGCCAATGCAATTCCCCGCTTTTGCTCCAGCATTGCAAATGCCGCATGCTCAAGCTCTCTATGTAAATGCTCCGCCTCGGCAAAAGCATCTGTCTCCCCGGTTAGCTGCTGTAACGGTAAAAAGACGGTTCCCGTCTTTTGAAACAATTCGGTCATCTCACGTGGCACATCCTGCATACTGATGCGATACTTGTTACTGAATTTCTTTCCCCAGTTATTTTCTCTGCAAATCTGATGGATGTCTTCGATATTAAAATCGGTAGTTTTGCCCTCAATCAAATCGGATATCGTCCTCTTTTCTATTTCATCCGTCAGGCGGTAAAGTGGTGTCAGATTCAGAGCCGGAAAAGTCCCCTGATTAGACCCATATTTTCTGATTTCTGCAGCCTGCTCCATCTCAACACTTTCAACTTTATAAAGCTGTCCATTATCAAAAATAATATGTATACAAGGCGCCTTCTTTGTAACCTTTGGAATCAGTTTATACTTCGGATGGGTACGTTCTGTTGTTATGTCCGCCTGGTCAAGTGCCACTGTCAACTTGTATAGTTCATTGATCATGGATTACCACTCCTCTCTCGGAAAGTTTAATCTGCCCTCATGAATTATCAGACTCTGGTTATAGACAGCGCGAAATGCTGAGTTGTAGCCATCTGGGAATACTTCTCTCAACATGGAAGGAATTGTGATATCCGATAAATCTCTGCATACCTCTGTCTGCGAACGAAATGGCCCGAAATAAAGCGGTGTAAACTCTCTCCAACCCAATACCGGTATGGAAAATGACTGCCCGCGTTTCAGACGCCGATTAAAAATATCCTGATAAGCGTGACCGGGTGATGTTGTTTTTCTGTCCCATTCTGATGCCTTCTCCGGCAGATTCTCCTTACGGCAGTTTGGTATCGCGTCTGCATAAAGCCGATAGCAGACATCCACCAGAACCGTTGCGTAGAGTTGGTAATTATTGCCCTTCTGAATCGATTTACCCGCACGCAGAGGTCCGCCATAGTTGGTCACATAGGAATGATACCGAAGCGGCGCACAAATCTCTACCGCAGTAGGAACAATCCTGATGCCAGGTCCCCACAGAATTGATTCAAAAATCCCCCTGACAGCTGAAGGCGTCGGTGCCACATAGCTCACTGGCGCATCGCCAGAGTCCGGTCTTGCCCAGAGCGCAGTTGCACCTGCAATCTCCATTGTAATTGGGTATCTGTAGTGTTTCAATTTTCAATCTCCTTTCTACTACAATATATTTTAGGCGTTTGCGAAACGCCAGAACCCGCATAAATACGGGATTCTTTTTGCTACAAAATAAAACAACTCCTCACTGATTTATGGTAAAATTGAGATGTCCAGTAACAATTAACCATATCCACTCAGAAAGGAGTTGTATCTAAATGATACTTTTCTCCTGATTGTTTTTCTCAAATATTCTCAGGAATTACGGGATTTCTGTGGGTTTGATGTTGTTCCCGATGCTTCTAAATTTACCCGTTTTAAACAGAATTTTTTGTTTGACTTGCAATCCATGTTCCATCATCTTGTGAATCTGACGGAACCAATCTGCCAACGAATAGACATCCATAGGGGGGTATATGTATTAATAATCGCCAAATCAACTTCTTTTGAGACATTCCCTGCGGAATCAATGATGAATACAGAATGCTCTATCACAAACTTCTTGGGCACAATCATTTGAAAAAGCTGAAGCCAGATATCTTCCCTGGACGAGCCCGTATTCCGGCTTTCCTTAGAACGGGATATTTATAGTTGGTGATAATTGTAGCTGGTATATAATATAGTCCCCTTGGTTTGTCTATATTATACCATATTCTGCCCAAAAGAGTACCTTTATTTTAATGCAGCCAGCTACCGCGCCATCGCGGACCAAGCCGGTAAAGATAGCAGATGTAAGCAGCCTTACAACGCTATCTTTCCTGACATTTTCTCCGAAACTCATTGCTCCATCATATTCTCAATCAATATCCCATACCCCCTGCTGGCATCCTGCACAAACACATGGGTCACCGCCCCGGCCAGCTTCCCATCCTGTATAATCGGGCTTCCGCTCATTCCCTGAACAATTCCACCTGTCAGCTCCAGCAGTTCCGGGTCCGTTACCTTGATGACCATGCTTTTGTTTTTATGTCCGGAATTGTAATCCACCTTTTGAATCTCGATGGCATAATCCTTTAGCTCACCTGAAATATTGCTGCGGATATAGGCCGGTCCCTGCTTTACATCCTGGCGGCAGGCGATTTCCATGGGCTCTCCTGAAATCTGCTTTTTTAACTGCTGGTTGACGGTGCCGAATATACCCTCATTTGTATTCTTTTCAATATCTCCCATATGGGACTGGGGACCGTAGTAAATTACGCCGGACAGCAGTCCGGGTTTTCCCATGGATCCCTTTTCGATTCCCATGATTTCCGTGGAATACAGTGCTCCCTCCGAGGATTCCACCAAATCCCCTGTATCGCTGTCGCTGATTCCATGGCCCAGCGCGCCGAACCTGCCGTTCATATCCACATAAGTAATAGTACCGATACCCTGGGTATCGTCCCTAACCCATGCTCCCAGCTTGTACTGCCCGTCAGCGCCCTGGACCGGCTTCAGACTTACATCCACGTCCTCGCCTTCCCTGCGCACCTGGAGCACGCATTCCTGGCCGCCTGACTCGCTGACAGCCCGTATCAGATCCTCCTTTGTGTTCATGGGCTTTCCGTTGAATGCCTCAATATAGTCACCTGATTTCAGTATTCCGTATGCCGGTTCCACCTCCATGCCGTCGCTTCCCGTTATGCGTCCGGTTCCGATGACCATGACGCCGTCTGATTTCAGGTAGATTCCGATGGGAGAACCGCAGGGAACAGCATATCTGGTGTCCACCACATCCACCTGTATGTCCTTTAATTTTATCACTCCAAACAGCTTAAGACCTACCTGGTAGCTTCCCTTTTCTCCCCCGAACATGGAAAAATGGTCCCTGCCGCTTATGGTAATCTGATCCGCCGGTATATTGCTCTCATTTGCCAGGGCCACCTCCTGGCTGTCGCTGGATATGGTTGCCTTTAAAGGCAGGCCGAAGGAAAATTCCTCCTCTTCATTTTCTATAATACTCACCCGGTCCGGCACTGCCTGGTCCATGTAATACCATGTGTACCCCGTAACAGCCACAGCGGACAGCCAGAAGATGCGCCCCAGCCACCGGTAAAAGATTGATTTCCCCTTCATCGCCCTGCCTCCTTATATAGTCATTCATTTTAAATGGGTCAATACACTGCCTTGGTTCCTCCGGTTACGGCCGAACCACAACAAAAAAAGAAAGAAGCAATGTTCACTGCCTCTTTCTTAGTATTATCCATCCTTAGGATTTCAATCTGTTTTATTTTGTTCTGTCTGCCAATTCCTTCATTTCACCTGCGTTTTTAAGCACTGCCTCCGTAATCCTGGCGCCGCCTAACAGCCTGGCCAGTTCTTCTACGGAAGCCTTTCGGTCCAGCAGACGGATGGTGGTAATGGTCCTGCCCTGGCTGGCAGATTTTGCAATTTCAAAATGTGAATCCGCCATGGCCGCTATCTGCGGCAGGTGGGTGATGCAGATGATCTGGTGGCTCCTTGCTATGAGCATGAGCTTCTCTGATACCTTTTGGGCGGTACGGCCGCTGATACCAGTGTCTATCTCGTCAAAAATCAGAGTGGGTATATCATCTGAATCCGCCAGCACGGTCTTGATGGCCAGCATGATTCTGGAAAGCTCTCCTCCTGACGCCACATCCTTAAGAGGGCGCATAGGCTGTCCGGGATTGGTTGAAATAAGGAATTGCGCCCCGTCCCAGCCGGATGGGGTAAAATGATCCAGTTTTTCAAATTCCATATCAAATCCCACATCCAGGAAATTTAAATCCACCAGACCCTGCTTGATTTTCTTTACAAGCGTCCTGGACGCCTTTTTACGTATCCCTGTTAATTGTGCGCAGAGCTTCTCCAAACCATTCCTGCATTCCTCTAATTCCTGCTCCATACGCTTTCTGTGGGCGTCATAATCTTCCAGTTCTTCCAGCCTTTTCTTTTTTTGTTCCAGCTTCTGGCGGATGGCTTCCACGGTTGCCCCGTATTTTGCCTGAAGATTATGTATCAGGTCCAGGCGTTCCTCGGTTTTCCTGAATGTTTCCTCATCCATCTCCATGGAATCCAGATAGGCGGACATCTCTCTTCCCGCGTCCCTCAGTATGGAATCCGCATCATAGAGCTGGTCCCGGATGCCGCCCAGGGTCTCATCGTACTCCGCCGCCTGCTCCACCTCTTTTAAGGCCCTTGAAAGCCATTCTCCCTCCACAGCCTCGCAGGCGGCTCCCAGACACTCTGCAATGCGCCTGGAATGGGAATAACGGCGGTAAATCGAGGTGAGCTCCTCCTCCTCCCCTTCCTTCAGGGCTGATGCCTCTATCTCCTCTATCTCAAACCGTAGGAAGTCAGCCTCGCGGATACGGCTTTCAGCATCCAAATCAAACCCCCTCAGTTTTTCTTCAAGGGAGCGGTATATACGGTACCTGTCTGCAATTGTCTGTTTTACAGGCTGGGTCGCGGCCTTGACATAGGCGTCCAGAATTTCAAGATGCTTGGATTTGTAAAGCAGGGACTGATGCTCATGCTGCCCGTGTATGTCCAGCAGCAGGCCGGTAATCTGGCTCAGTCTGGCCATGGTCACTGTCTCATCGTTGATACGGCTGATGCTCCTGGCCGGAGTCAGCTTCCTGGATATAATTACCAGTCCATCCTCTGTGGGTTCCACCTCCAGCTCCCTGAGAGCCTTCCGCTTTTCTTCCCCTGTGACGGAAAACACAAGCTCAATATAGGCGTAGTCGGCTCCGGGACGTATACTGCCTTTGGGCGCCTTGCCGCCCAGGGCCATGGTTACGGAACCGATAATGATGGATTTTCCGGCTCCGGTTTCACCGGTAAGGATATTGAGGCCCTCGCCGAATTCCACATCCGCTTTTTCAATAAGGGCCAGGTTCTTTACATGCAGTTCCAGTAACATATTACACCCCTTTTCCGTTAGTCTTCCACCATTTTCTTAATCTTCTCCATGACAATGATGGTGTCGTCCACACTGCGTATGGCGCACATGATGGTGTCATCACCCGCAATACAACCCACGATTTCGTGGAATTGGATGGCGTCCAGGGCAGCAGCCACAGCCATGGCCATGCCGGATACGGTCTTGATTACCAGGATATTCTGCGCCATGTCCATGGACATGTATCCGTCCTTAAGGATGCGGATATATTTGATGGCGGATGTCCCTCTGGGGCTCTCCAATACCATGTAGCGCTGTCTTCCGCTCTCCGACTGCATCTTAGTCAGCTTCAGTTCACGGATATCCCTGGAAACAGTTGCCTGAGTCACATTGAAACCAGCCTCATTCAGCCTTTCAGCCAGCTCCTCCTGTGTCTCTATCTCATATTTTCCAATTAATTCGACAATTTTGCTGTGGCGCTCTACCTTCATGTGAGACGCTTCCCTCCTTGTTGATTTATAATGTTCAGCGGCCCCTGCTGTCTATAATCCTCCCAGATGGTTGCTGAGGTTCTGCATAAATGATATCTGCTTTAACTTTATCATCACTGTCTGCAGTTCGGAACACCGTATGTCGATACAGTCCCCTGCCTTTAATTCCATGGACGTATCCCCGTCAAAGGATACGACCTGACCGCTGTTAAGGACCTTAATCCGGACCCTGTCCTCCGGTGCCAGCACAATGCTCCTGGCATTGAGGGAGTGGGAACAGATAGGTGTCAGCACCATCATCCTGGCCCCCGGCGCTATGACCGGTCCTCCCGCCGAAAGATTATACGCCGTGGAACCGGTGGGCGTGGCTACCAGGACGCCGTCTGCCGCGTATTCATTGAGATACTCGTCATTTACATAGACGCTGTAGCGAAGCACCTTCAGAGGATCCTTTCTGGTAATGGCAATCTCATTGAGTGCAATATCCTTTAAAAGGGTCTCTTCCTTCCGCCGCGCTGTCCCGTGTATCATCATCCGCCGTTCCAGCTGGTAGCGCTCATTTAACAGGGACTCCAGGACCGGAGCAATGTCCTCCTGACGGCTCACCTGATTGAGATATCCCAGATGGCCCCGGTTCACCCCCAGCATGGGAATGTTGCGGCCCGCCAAATCTCTGGCAGCCTGTATGAGGGTACCGTCCCCTCCGATTGTTATGACGCACTCCGTATCCCCCGGCACCTGGGCCCCGTCTATATGGGCTCCCCCCCTGGTTCTCTCAGGTGTATGGTGCAGGAGACACTCTGCTCCCTTTGCCTCCAGGTACGCCTTAATGAATACCTGGGCCTCCTGTACATATTCTTTGTCAAGATTGGCAATAATATAAAAATGTTTCATGGTTATGGGGCTCCTGACGTTTTTATACGTTATTTATCCATTTGTGCAAACCGCTGGCCGCTTAATCCAAACACTCGTGGGCCTGCTCCACAATGGCCCGGGCCGATAATTCGTTTTCCTCCTGCCCCGTCTCTTCCTGCGGTTTATTCTGGAGGTACAGAAGATATTCGATGTTTCCCTCAGGCCCCTTGATGGGCGAGAATTCCAGTCCCCGTATGCCCAAACCAATGCTCCGGGCATAATCCATGACCATCTCTATGACCTCAAGATGAACGCTCTTTTCCCTGACAACGCCCTTCTTTCCCACCTTTTCCCGTCCGGCCTCAAACTGGGGCTTTATCAGGCACACCACCTGGCCGTCATCGGTCAGAAGCTGTTTTACCGGTCCCAGCACTTTGGTCAGGGATATGAATGAAACATCAATGCTGGCGAATTCAATGCGTTCCCCGATATCCTCCGGGGTCACGTACCGAATGTTGGTTTTCTCCATACAGATGACCCGGTCGTCATTGCGCAGTTTCCAGGCAAGCTGTCCATGGCCCACGTCCACGGCATACACTTTCACCGCACCGTTCTGGAGCATACAGTCCGTAAATCCGCCGGTGGAAGCCCCTACATCCATACATACCTTACCGGCCAGCTCCACGCCGAAGCGGTTCATGGCCTTTTCCAGCTTAAGCCCTCCCCGGCTGACATATTTAAGGGTGCTTCCCCTGACCTCAATCTGTACTGTCTCCTCAAAGGACGTGCCCGCCTTATCTTCCTTCTGTCCATTGACATAGACTATCCCTGACATAATCAGGGCCTTGGCCTTTTCCCTGGACTCAGCCAGGTTTCTCCGGACCATAAGCACGTCCAACCGCTCTTTCTTCATTACCGTTCTCCTTATACCGAAGCGGCATTTCCCCGCTGCCTTCCGGCTTAAGGGTGCAATGCCGCCTGTGTTATCTAATGCCTGTCAAACCTTTTCTGCCGCCATTTTGTCCGGCTGTCATCTGTCCGTGAGCGTAAATTCACGCTTCCTTCCTGTCCGGAACAGGGCGGATTCCTAATGTTTCCTGGCCGATATAGCCGCCGGCTTTCATGGTCCGTATGATGGAATCACTGTCGATTCCCAATCCTTCCCTTAATATGGACACATTTCCGTGCTCCACATATGCGTCAGGAATGGCAATATTAAGTACCTTTACTTCCGGATAGTTTTCATGTATGAATGCGGTGACCGCCAGTCCGTAACCGCCCTGAAGCACATTTTCCTCCATGGTTACAATCAGGCGGTGCCTCTCTGCCAGACGGGATACCATTTTCCGGTCAAAGGGCTTCACAAACCTGCCGTTGGCAAGGCTGCATCTGTATCCCTCTGCTTTCAGCTTCTGCCGCACATGTTCTCCTGTGCTGACCATGCTGCCCACGGCGAGAAGGGCAATATCCTCTTCCTCGTAAAGCATTTCTCCCACACCGTATGATATGGGCTGTCTGAATTCCTTTAGCCCGCGGTACGCCTCGCCCCTTGGATAACGTATGGCCAGAGGACTGCCATAATCCATGGCAAAGTCCAGCATGGCCCGCAGCTCCCACAGATTCTTGGGAGCCATGACGCTCATATTGGGTATGGAGGTCAGGAAGGAATAATCAAAGATTCCCTGATGGGTCTCCCCGTCGCTTCCCACAAGCCCTGCCCGGTCCACCGCAAAGAGCACCGGCAGGTTCTGGATACATACATCGTGCAGGACCTGATCATAGGCCCTCTGCAGGAAGGAGGAGTAGACCGCCACCACGGGCCGAAGCCCCGCCGCCGCCATGCCTGCGGCAGACGTGACTGCATGGGCCTCCGCGATTCCCACGTCAAAAAACCGGTCCGGAAACTTCTTTCCGAAGGCAGCCAGCCCCGTACCGTCCGGCATGGCGGCAGTAACCGCCACCAATTCCGGATGCTCCTCCCCCAGCTGACACAGCTTTCTGGAGAACACGTCCGTATAGGAAGGATTGGTCTGGGCTGACAGGGATTTTCCCGTCTTTATGTCAAAGGGACCCACTCCATGAAAATAGGACGGATTCTTCTCCGCGGGACGGTATCCCTTACCCTTTTTCGTCATCACATGGACCAGAACCGCGTGATCCAGCTTTTGGGCCTCCCTCAGCACCTTGCAGAGAGCCTGGATATTATGGCCGTCCACCGGGCCCAGATAGGTAATGCCCATATTTTCAAACAGCATGCCGGGTATAAACAGCTGTTTTATGCTGTTCTTGGTGCGTTTGATTTTGTCTATCATGGCAGTGCCCACCACCGGGATCCGGTCCAGAGCGTCTGCCACGCTCTTTTTCAGGTCGTTGTAGCCGCTGCCTGTGCGCAGGCCGTTCAAGTAGCGGGACATGCCCCCTACATTTTCCGAAATAGACATCTTATTGTCATTCAGCACAATGATAAAATTCTTCTTCATCCTGGCGGCATTGTTCAGAGCCTCGTACGCCATGCCGCCGGTAAGGGCCCCGTCTCCAATGACGGATACCACACGGTAGTCCTCCCCCCTGATATCGCGCCCCAGGGCAATGCCCAGTCCAGCGGATATGGAGGTGGAGCTGTGGCCTGTGTCAAAGGAATCGTAGGGACTCTCCTTGCGCTTGGGAAATCCGCTCAGGCCCCCGTACTGGCGGAGCTCGTCAAATTCCGCCATGCGCCCGCTTAATATCTTATGGGTATAGGACTGGTGTCCCACATCCCAGATAACCTTGTCCTCCGGAAGATTTAAGGTCTTAAAAAGGGCGATGGTCAGTTCCACCACGCCCAGATTGGAGGCCAGATGGCCTCCGGTATGGCTGATTTTCTCAATCAGGAAGGTCCGTATCTCCTGGGCCAGTATCTTTAAATCCTCGGGCGGGAGAGCTTTCAGCTCCTCCGGCCCATTAATTTGTTCCAGTATCATAATAACGGTATCTCCAGTCTTACTTCTGACGACCCACCAACGCACGGATTAAGTGCTCCAGGAATTCATTGTTTCCCGGCAGCTTGTTTAACTCCTCAATGGCTTCTGTAGAAATCTGTTCCACATCCTTCTTTGCCTTCTCCAGGCCTTCCAGGGTCACATAGGTCGTCTTCTTATTCTTTTCATCGCTTCCTGAAGGTTTGCCGGTCACATCCTGGCTTCCCGTCACATCCAGGATATCGTCCTGAATCTGGAATGCCATGCCGATTTTGGATGCAAGGGACTCCACAATTTTGCAGTCCTCCTCAGCGGCGCCGCCCAGAACAGCGCCAATCAGCATGGAAGCCTCAATCAGCGCTCCTGTCTTCAGACGGTAGATAAAATCCAGCTTGTCCCCCGGTATAGGACCTCCGGCCAGCTCCACATCCACGGTCTGGCCTCCTATCATGCCGTACACGCCGGTCTTATGGGCAAGAATCCCCATAGCCCGCCCAATCCTGGACAATTCGTCCGGGTCAATGCTTGTCTCAAAGGCATTGGCGGCAGTCTCAAAGGCGAACATCATAAGGGCATCCCCGGTAAGCACACCGATGTCCTCGCCGTACTCAGCCCATGTGCTGGCCTTGCCCCTGCGCATCATGTCATCGTCCATGCAGGGAAGATCGTCGTGCACCAGAGAGGATGTGTGTATCATCTCCACTGCCGCCATAAAGGGAATCACGGCTTCCAGAAGGGTGCCTGTGAAAAGCCGGCACATCTCCTGCATGAGCATGGGGCGCAGGCGCTTTCCGCCTGCCTTCATGCTGTAATTCATTGCCTCGAAGATTGTCTTTTGATGGCCTGTTTCCTCCGGAAGATAAGTTCCAATTAACTGCTCAATCTCTGCCGTACGCGCATCAAGTTCCTGTTTAAATGTTTCCTTATCACTCATTTTCATCACCCTCACTCAATATCTGAATCTGTTTTTCTACATTGTCTATCTGACCGCTCAGGGACTTCACCAGCTTCATCCCCGCTTCATAGCAGGTGAATGATTCCTCCAGCGTACTGTCCCCGGCTTCCAGTTTCTTTATAATATCTTCCAGCCGGGCGAAATTCTCCTCAATGCTGGCTTTATTCTCTTCTTTTTCCTGTATATCCGTCTTTTTACGCGGCATCCTCTATCCCTCACTTCCCGGCAGTTTCATGGATTCTGTCTCCACGACCCGGGCGTCCGCACGCCCGTCCTTTACGCTGATACGTATTATGTCCCCAGGCTCCGCCTGTGCAATGGAGGTAAACGCCCTGCCTCTGGCGTCTGTCACAAATCCGTATCCGCCCCCCAGCTTTTTAAGGGGCGACAAACCGTCCAGCCTTCCGGACAGCAGGGCCAGCCTGTGCTTTCCCTCTGTCAGTCCGGCAGCCATCTGCGCCTCAAGGCGCCGTTTCCTGTCCTCCAGCTTAAGCCGGGATGCTCCCAGCTCCTCCTCCATCATCCGTTCCAGGCGGCTCTCCATATCCGCAAGGCGCTGCCGCCTGTCGTTGAGCTGCCGCTGTGGACTTAGAAGTTTTAAGCGCATACCGCACTGGTCCAGCCGGAAATGCAGCTTTTCCAGCCTGCGCTCCATGGAGCGCTCCAACACCTGTCTGTACAGATTCACCTGCTCCACAAACTGACTGTAATCAAACACAGCCAGTTCCGCTGCAGCCGACGGCGTGGGCGCCCTTAAATCTGCCACATAATCCGCTATGGTCACATCCGTCTCATGCCCCACGGCCGAGATAACCGGGGTGGTGCAGTTAAAGATGGCCCTGGCCACCATTTCCTCGTTAAAAGCCCAGAGATCTTCGATGGAGCCTCCGCCTCTTCCCACAATCAGGACATCTAACCCCATACGGTCCAGAGTCTCAATGCCCTTTGCGATGCTGTACTTTGCCTGCTCTCCCTGGACCAGGGCCGGGTATAATATAAGCTGGACATAGGGATTCCTTCTGGCGGATATATTCATAATGTCACGGATAGCCGCTCCTGTGCCGGCCGTGACGATTCCCACCTTTCTGGCATACTTGGGAATGGGCTGCTTGTAACAGCTGTCAAACATTCCCATCTCCTCCAGCTCATTCCGCAGCTTTTCAAACTGGCGGAACAGGTCTCCCTTTCCTTCCCTGGTAATCTCCTTTGCATAGAGCTGGTATCTTCCGTCCCTCTCGTACACATCCACGGTGCCTGACACCGTAACCTCCTGGCCCTCCCTGAGCTCAAAGTCCAGCCCCTTCCTCTGTCCTGCAAACATGACGGCAGCAATCTGCGCGCCGCCGTCCTTCAATGTAAAATAGATATGGCCTGATGTGTGGTACTTACAGTTGGACACTTCCCCCCGAATTGAAATCCGGTTCAGGGCAAAGTCCTGTGTAAACATGTTCCGGATATATGCAGTTACCTGAGATACGGTGTAAACACTTGCCATAAGTCCTGCCTACGCTTCGCTTTCCTTATTCCCCGTTGTATCCTGGGGCTCCTGGGAAACATGAGTTTCCTGGGATGCCTGAATTTCCTGGGAACCCCTGGTTTCCTGGGAATCCTGATTTTCCCCGGAAGCCCTGTTTTCTTCCGGCGCCTTGGCCTCTCCGGCAGCCCTGGCTCCCTTGACTACAAACTTGGCCAGTATTCCGTTTACAAAGGACG
>Ga0137302_10470_pt1 | contig 19273 bp, 21 predicted proteins | sample Ramsor2O_GlcNAcB_FD_97184 | JGI IMG/M metagenome (GOLD analysis project Ga0137302, IMG submission 97184) | Mouse cecal microbial communities from Vienna, Austria - N-Acetylglucosamine amended with D2O_GlcNAcB | ecosystem: Host-associated > Mammals > Digestive system > Large intestine > Cecum... | reverse complement strand
TCAGATGGGATTGATGAGGCTTTTTGGAAGGTAAATAAAGCCCTGACGGTAATTCAGCAGGATAAATGCACCTGCGAACAGATCAAACAGAGATTTTTACAGAAGCAAAATGATGACCAAACTAAGGAGTTTTCAATAGATGATGTGAGCAAAGCTACGGGGATTGCGCCTTCTACAATCAGATATTGGGACAAAATTGGGCTGATATCGGCTAATCGGTGTATAGAAAATAATTATCGCATGTTTACCCAGCGGCATATTGATGAAATATTAATGATACATGCCCTCAAGCTGTCTATGGCTGCCCGGGAGGAAAAGTACACAATTGAGCAAATGCGAAAAGAAATCTATAAATTTGAATTTGATGATTATAATCGTATTTCATCCATTGTCGCTGGTATAGAACATTATCTCACGGCATTGAACAGAGCACGGATGCGAAGCATATCTGCATTATATCATCTTTGCAAACAGGTTGAGCAAAATCAATTTGATGAGTGATGACAACAAAATAAAAAAGCGACAGGAAAAATTCCCATCGCAATGTTGTAAAATACAGTTATTGGTTATCCGGTAATTTTTTACGGTATTGCCGGATGATCCGCTGAATACTTTTCAGCGAAAGAAAATATTTCTGTGCCAGAACATCCTGCTCGGTTCCGGATTGAAAATCTTGATAAATTTGCAGGTTTCTTGAATCCAATTCTTCCCGGATATATGTTTTTTCGCCCCAGGCTCTTTTATTGCCTGACATTCTTGGAATATATATACATTCACCGTCGATATACTCCTGGATTTGCTCCACTAATTCCGGCGGTAAGATATGTGTTGCTTTTATATAGCTCATCATGCACTCCTAATTTATTTTATAATGAAATAGGAATAGCAAAGGCTATTATAATGAAAATTTTGTGATTTTATTCACTGCATCAGCCTTTGCTATGCAGTCATAACGATCGGATTAAGCATAAGTTATTCATCCTCCTGATTCTTTTTAGAGCAAGTATAACATTGGTGATTCAGGGGTGTCAAGGATAATGAAGAAATATGGATGGAAATGCCAGATGAAAGGAATGCAAGGAAATGCAAGTAGATATAAGGAAGTGCAAGTAGATATAAGGAGTTGCAAATAGATAAAAGAAGTTGCCAGTGGATACAAGGAGTTGCCAGGAGATACAAGGAAATGCAAGTAGATACAGGGAAATGCAAGTAGATACAGGGAAATGCAAGTAGATACAAGACGTTGCAAGTAGTTACAAAGAATTGCGGCAGTTACAAGGAATTGCGAACAGTAGAGAAATACAGGAGCAGTATAAAAAAATGAAAGATAAGGTTAAACCCAATGATAACAGAGAACAATCAATTTGAAGAATATAATCTGTCCGGTGATATTCTGGAGGCACTTACCGGACTTGGATATCTCAAACCAACAGAAATACAAAAAGAAGTAATTCCCATCGCATTACAGGGAAAGGATATCGTTGCAAAATCCCAGACAGGAACCGGCAAAACAGCAGCATTTGCAATACCTTTATGCCAGAAAGTAACCTGGGAGGAAAATTTACCCCAGGCACTGGTTTTGGAGCCAACCAGAGAACTTGCGGTACAGGTTGGGATGGAGATCTTTCATATCGGCAGAAAAAAACGATTGAAGGTTCCGGCGGTTTTCGGTGGATTTCCCATTGATAAACAAATACAGACGTTAAAACAAAAATCACATATTGTTACAGGTACGCCAGGGCGGGTCATGGATCATGTACGCAGAGAAACCTTAAAACTGGACCGGATTCAATATTTGGTTATAGATGAGGCGGACTTAATGCTGGATATGGGATTTTTGGATGAGGTAAAAGAGATTATTTCCATGCTTCCCCAGGGAAGACAGATCCTTTTATTTTCTGCAACTTTAGATGAAGGAGTCAAGCAGCTGATCGAAGGTTATATGAATAATGCTGTATCCATAATCCTGGAATCAGAAACAGAAACCGTTGCCGGCATCCGGCAGACCGTATACGAAGTGGATCAGGAAGAAAAATATCAGGCATTGCTTCGGATATTGATGAAAGAAAACCCGGCAGACTGCATGATCTTTTGTGGAACCCGGGAAATGGTAAATGTACTCTGCCACAAACTGGGAAGGGACAGAATACCATGTGGAATGATACATGGAGAACTGGAACAGAGAGAGCGGTTGAGGATGATCGATGGATTCCGGGAAGGGCGTTTTCATTATCTTATTGCTACAGACGTTGCGGCAAGAGGAGTTGATTTTGAGAACATAACCCATGTAATCAATTATGATTTTCCTACGGGAAGGGAGACCTACGTACATCGTGTGGGCAGAACCGGAAGAAACGGAAAAGAAGGAACCGCCATCAGTCTGGTCAGTGAATCTGATCAGAAAATGAAACAGATGGTAGAGACGTATACAGGGGAGAAATTGCCCATAGCAGAACTTCCGGAATGCACTGCTGATGATGAGAAAAGATTTTGGGCATATCTTAAAAAAAAGGTGGTACTGAAACCGAAAAAAGGTGCTGCTTTGAATAAATCTATTACAAGGCTGTCTGTTGGAGGCGGAAAGAAATCAAAAATGCGTGCAGTGGATGTGGTGGGAGCAATCTGCAATATCCAGGGAATAACTGCGGAAGATATTGGAATTATTGATGTACGGGACAGCTTGACTTATGTAGAGATTTTAAATGGGAAAGGAAAAGCAGTTCTGGAAGTTCTGCAGGAAAAACCAATAAAGGGGAAGGTACGTAAGGTTCGGATTACCAGAAATGTTTGATGGAGGTGCTGGGGCAGGACAATAGTACAGGCTGCAGGTCTGCAGTTAATGTCATCTATTTATGGAAATGAGGTATACATGAACAGGATACTACTTATTGAAGACGATGAGGATATTATAAAAAATCTGTCAGAACTATTAAAAGAAGAAAGATTTCTCCCTGTTTCTGTCAGAACCAGAAGAGACGCTATGGAAGTCCTGGAACGGGAGCAGTTTGATTTGGTCTTATTAGACTTGATGCTGCCGGATGGAAGCGGCTATTCTATTTGCAGATATATAAAGCAGGAATGGGAACTGCCTGTAATTATTCTGACTGCATTGGGGGATGAAGCAAGTGTGGTCACGGGATTTGACCAGGGCGCGGATGATTATATTGCCAAACCATTCCGGCCCCTGGAATTAATATCACGGGTTAAAAATGTACTGCGGCACAGCGGGAAGTCACAGTCCGTGTTCCGGATTTCAAACTTAAGCGTGGATACAGTAAAAGCATATGTCTCGAAGGAGGGGAAGGAAATCAGCCTTTCTGCTTTAGAGTACAGGCTTTTACTTGTCTTTTTGAGCCATCAGGGAGAAGTCCTGACCAGAAACCGGCTGTTGGAAGAGATATGGGATATAGCCGGAGATTTTGTAAATGACAATACGCTTACGGTTTATATCAAGCGGCTGCGGGAAAAGGTGGAGGATGATCCGGCAAAACCTGTGATCATCAGGACGATTAGAGGCCAGGGCTATAAAATTGGAGACTGAGCAGACTTAGCAGGGCAGCCAAATTTGAAAAGGGATATCTGGACTGAAGCCAAATATGAGTAGAGGCATCAGCATTTCAGCTAAATTTGAGATAAGCAGCAAGGAGTATGGAAATGAAGTTACTGAGAAATCCGGAAGTGAAAAGTTATTTTATCCGATACGCCATATTCACCGTTCTGGCTGTTCTTGGAGGTTTGGCGATATCTGTTCCTGGCGGTGTTTACACCGGAATCATCTGTGTAACCGGCGGTATCGCCTGTTATTTTTTTACCCGCAGGAGGTATCAAAAAATCGCAGTCATGAATGAGGGGCTGGACCAGATACTTCATGGGGATTATACAATGAATTTTATGAAGGATCAGGAAGGCGAACTGGCGATTTTAAGCACTGAGATCGTTAAGATGACCATAAGATTAAGAGAACAGGCTGAGATGCTGGAAAAAGACAAGGTATATCTCAGTAACTCTATTGCGGATATCTCACATCAGCTTCGAACACCCCTTACATCCATTCGTATGATTACACCACGGCTTCAGCGGGAAGGCATTTTGCCGGAAGAACGGATGCGGATGGTGCAGGAAGTGAACAGCCTGTTATCCCGTGTGGATTGGCTGATTGCTTCACTATTGAAGATTTCCCAGCTGGAATCCGGTACTGTTCATTTTCATTTGGAATCTGTTCGCGTTGGGGAACTGATGAAAAAGGCAATGGAACCGCTGGAGATTCCGCTGGAGTTAAAGGAACAGAAAATAGTTTTGGATATCCCCGATGAGATCCGTTACAGGGGGGATTTTTTGTGGAGTGTGGAGGCAGTAGGCAATATCATAAAAAACTGTATGGAATATACTCCTTTTGGCGGAAGTCTGCATATAAAAGCGGAGGAAAATCCCATATATACTCAGATCGTAATTTCTGACAGCGGAGGTGGGATTGCGCCGGAAGATCTGCCCCATCTTTTTGAACGGTTTTATAAAGGAAAAGGAGCAGGAAAAGGGAGTATTGGAATTGGTCTTGCATTGACACAAATGATTATCAGCAGGCAGAATGGGACGGTTCATGTTCAAAATAAGAAAAATGGCGGCGCGGAATTTCATATCTGTTTTTATAAGGGGGCTGTTTAAAGCCTTCTTTTTTTGTCTGTAACCCGGAGGTATTGTATAATGAAAGGCAGTTGAATATGACGGTTTTGTAATCTTAGAGTCACGGCACAGTCACTTAATTTTGCTATAATAATCACAGGAAGAGGTGCAGCATGGAAATTTTAAGGGTGGAAAATTTAAACAAAATATATGGCAGTGGAGATAATCAGATTCACGCGCTGCGAGACATTTCATTTCGGGTAGAGAAAGGAGAATTTGTGGCGATAACCGGACCGTCCGGTTCCGGGAAATCTACATTGCTACATTTACTTGGGGGAGTGGATACACCTACATCGGGCAGTATCTTCGTGGATGGAAGAGATATCTTTTTAAAAACGGTTGGGGAAATGGCAATCTACCGACGGCGCCAGATTGGTCTGGTTTATCAGTTTTATAACCTGATCCCGACTCTTAATGTTGAACAAAATATTACACTGCCTCTGCAGCTGGATGGACGCAGGGTAAACCAAGAACATTTATCTGGTCTTCTGGAAATTCTGGGGCTGAGTAAAGCAGCAAAGCAAATGCCCCGGCAGTTATCAGGGGGCCAGCAGCAAAAAGCAGCCATTGGACGTGCCCTGATCCATGCCCCTGCATTTCTTCTGGCAGATGAACCAACCGGAAATCTGGACAGCGTAACCCGACAGGAAATCGTAGAACTGCTGAAATACTCTAATAAGTATTATAAACAAACGCTTATTGTGATTACCCATGATGAAAGTATCGCCTTACAGGCTGGGCATTTGATTGAAATCTGTGATGGTAAAGTTAGGACGGATAAGGTGGTAAACTAAGGAACTTGCGATGATCAAGCAGTTCGTAACAGGAGGTTTGATAAATGGATATAGTGAATTGTGTTGGAGTGACGAAAATTTATGGCTCGGACAGTAATCAGGTTACAGCGCTGAAAGATGTTAATTTAACCGTAGAAAAAGGAGAATTTGTTGCAGTGGTTGGTTCGTCAGGATCCGGCAAATCCACACTGCTGCATCTGATCGGTGCAGTTGACCGGCCTACGAAAGGAAAGATTCAGATAGATGGGGATGATATAAGTTCACTGGATGCGGCAAAGGCAGCAGTTCTTAGAAGAACAAAAGTGGGGCTTATTTATCAGTTTTTTAATCTGATTCCTACGCTGACAGTGGAGAAAAATATTCTGCTGCCTATACTTCTGGACAAGAAAAAACCGGATATGAATTATTTTCATCAGATTGTGGAGGCGCTGGGGCTTGAAGACAAAATGAAATTTTTACCGGGAAAGTTATCCGGCGGACAGCAGCAGAGAGTGGCGATTGCCCGTTCTTTATTGTATCGCCCTGCTATTTTACTGGCTGATGAACCAACCGGTAATCTGGATCAAAAGAATTCAGAAGAGATTATGGAATTATTAAAATTTTCCAACCGCAACTTTGATCAGACGATACTAATCATTACACATGACCGGAAAGTGGCACTTGAGGCAGACCGCATTATAACAATCGGAGATGGAAAAATCCTGTCTGATGAACCGGTGGAAAGCTCGCGATAAATCAGGGGGACGAAAAAATGTGGAAAGTATACTCAAAGAATTATATTAAAAATAACAGGGCTGCAAGCATTTCCATTATGGTAGCTGTCCTGATCTCCTCCGTGTTTATATCGGCAATCTGTGCAATCTTCTATAATATGTGGACGGATAATATTGATCGACTTGTGGCTAAGGACGGGGCATGGCATGGAAAAATGATAGGAAATCTAACATCAGCGGAAATAAATACAATAGAAAATAGTCCCAATGTAGACAAAGTAGTTTTCCATCAGGATATAAAAGTGGAAGCCTACGCAGAAATATATTTAAAAAATCCCAAAAATGTTTATCAGGAATTACCGGAACTTGCAAAGCAGATGGAAATGGATGAGGGGGAGGATATTGATTTGCAATACAACAATATGCTTCTCACCCAATATTATATATATTCACCAGAGGAAAAAAAGGATCCGCCTTTACTGATGACTTTTTACATATTTGTTATGATCATTACCTGTTTTTCTCTGGCAATGATTATTTATAATGCATTTGGAATTACCATGAATTCCAGATTGCATCAGCTTGGCATCCTGCAGAGTGTGGGTGCGACACCAAAACAGATACGTACTGCATTGATGCAGGAATCGTTTGCCTTAAGCCTGCTGCCAATATTATCCGGTATTGCTTTGGGAATCGTGATAGACTGTGGTTTCATTAAATTTGCCAATGTCATTGGAGACATAAGCAACCGGACGGATGCCAAGTTCAGTTATCATCCATTGGTATTACTGGTTACATTTGCAATATGTGTGCTGACTGTTTATGCGGCATCTGCAAGGGCAGCGAAGAAATTAAGTAAAGTAATGCCTTTGGAAGCCATTTGCGGAGGAGCAGAACCCCCGGTCAAGAAAGTAAAAAAATATCGTTTGCTTTCTAAACTGTTTGGGATAGAAGGCGAACTGGCGAGAAAATCGCTGTATACCAGAAGAAAAGCTTTTCGCACTGCCAGTATCTCCCTTACCCTGTCCATATTGATGTTCAGCTTTTTCTTAAACTTTATGACTCTGTCTGATATGAGTACTCAGCAGTCCTATTTTGAAAGGTATAAGGATGCCTGGGATCTGATGATTACGCTAAATAGCACAGATAAAGGTGCAGAAGAACAGGAGAATCTCCTGCTAAATGAGATCAGAAATATTCCGAAAGTCTCAGATTGTGCAGCGTATGGAAAGGCGCAAGCGTATACCTGGATTGATAAAAACATGCTGTCTGCTGAACTGAATGCGATAGGGGGTATTGATGTACTGGGGGATGTGGGGGTTATAAAAGATGGAGAAAAGTACCTGGTACCCGTTCCCATTGTGATACTGGATGATAAAAGTTTTCAGTTATACTGCAAAGAAAATGGAATCGGGAATACGCAGGCCAAGGAAAGCGGTGCCGTTACCGTAAACAGAATCTGGGATAACATTCACAGTGATTTCCGTAACAGAGAGTTTCTGCCATTTATAAAAGAAACGAATGGGCAGATTCTGGATCTGCTGCCGGACAAAGAAGCATCAAAAGAGCAGGACAAAGTATCATATAGAGATACAAATAAAGATACAAATAAAGACACAAATAAAGGAAACAAGTTACAAACAAAAAAGGAAATGAAAACCCTATCTATGAAAATAGGGACCTACACGGACCAGGTTCCAAATCTTCGGGAAGAATATCATTATTTTTCTCTTTTGCAGATAATGTCAGCCGAATTCTATCAGACATTTTCCGATAACTTTGGGGAAAATGAGCGATATTTTCGGATCCTGGCTGACTCAGATCAGGAAATTGAGCAAATTGAACGTAAGCTTACGACAATTTTAGATAAAGGCGGGTATGATTATACGCTGGAAAACCGTAAATCAGAAGAAGCATATAATACCATGTCCAGAAAAGGATTGAATATTATAATGGGGATTTTGTGCGGGATGCTGGCATTTATAGGATTAGCCAATGTATTTGCCAATACACTGGGAAGTATCTATCAGCGCAAACGTGAATTTGCCCGGTATATATCTATCGGTCTTACGCCTGCGGGGGTAAAAAAAATTTTATTTATGGAAGCCCTGATAATCAGCATGAAGCCGCTTCTCATCTGTCTGCCCCTGAACATTTTGTTTGTGATATTTTCTGTTTATTTAAAATACGGGGATTTCTTGAAAATTATGCCTGTTATGCCTCTTTTCGTAATGGCAATGTTTATTATAGTGACAGTTGGAGTGGCGTATTATATATCAGGCAGAAAAATTTGCAGGGCGGATATCGTGGATGCATTAAAAGATGAAACCATGCTTTAGCATTTTATCAGCCCCAAAAGCACTGGAATGTCATCCATGGTATTGTCAGGCAAACTGACATTCCAGTGCGATCCGGGCATAGCCGCCTACCTGGATTTGGTCCTTATTAATCCTGGTATAAATATAGGATTTCTTATTCATGGATTCACCCTGGATAAAAGTATTGACTACATTTTCGGCAATCAAGTCATACTGTTTCAAGTAAGAGGTTAAGCCGCTGTTTGAGGTGCCTGTAGCAGCTTCTTCTTCAATGCTATACAACGGTGCAAAATTTCTGCAGTGAGCGGTTATTCCTTCCATCGTACTCATGCAGAACATATGGACTCCGATAACGTCATATTTTTTAGAGAGCAGACGGACTTTTTGGTAATCCATTTTTGCACCATTTAATATGTCGGTATTCTCAACTGGCAGCATGATGTCACGCAGCCCGGCCTTCATAATTTTCGGCTGTAAAGAATCTCCTTTGGCCGATAACGGAAGACCAAATGCATCATATAATGCACTCCATTCTTCTGGTTTAAATATGTATTCTTGTTCTGCTTTGCCGATATCCATCCATATCATGTCATCTTTCACGCAGATTTTTAATTTTCCGGCAAGGGTATCAGCACAATAGTTTCCGGTTTGTATATCATTTTGCTCTCGCAAAACAGTAAATAAAGAAATCGTGGCATGTCCGCATAAATCCACTTCTCCTACCGGAGTAAAATATTTTATCTCAAACAATTCATGGCTTTTTCTTTTGACAAATGCCGTCTCCGAATGTTTCAATTCCGCTGCCAGGTTTGTCATAAATTCGTCACTTGGAAAACTCTCTTTTTTGTCTAATATTACGACTCCTGCCTGATTACCTTTAAATAATTCATTGGCAAAAGAATCTACAATATAAATCTTCATCATGGCACCTCCTGTTGATAATAATCATTTTCTGTTGGAAAAATTATAATAAATAATCATTTTTAGTTTAAAAAGATATGCTTATTAAGCATTTTTACAGTTTACAAAATATAATAAATAAGCATAAATTACAGACCATCTTAGCATGATTTATATGCAGAGGCAAGAAAGATTTTCCAGGCCGATCATATTATTTATCATAATTATAGGACGTACTCAATAAAATGTGGAGATAGATACCGAATCTGGATACATTAGCGTATTTGGGAATTATCATTGCGGGAGGTATTGCCAATTGCTATGAAACAGTATTATTTGCCGGGTCTGCAGAAACATATAAACAGTGTGTTGTACAACTGTCAGAAAGTAATTGTAATACAAGTTCTAAGGTGCAGCCACATGTATTGAGAATTGGGGTATGGAATGAAAATATATAAACTTTCCTCACAAGATGATGTTTACCGCTATAAAAAATCGGTTGTGATCTGTTTTAAAGGAAAACGCAAGGTATTGAGTACCGGACCAAACAACGGCGGTTACCGAACAGACCTGACCGCGGTATTTAACAACGACGGAAATCCGGGAGCCGGAATGGCATCCACATTGCGTGCACCTACCTATGAAGAGCATATGCATATTATAGCGAAAGAGGATCTGGGAATCGACCCTAAAAAGGCTACCGGATTAAATACTGCTGCAAATATGGAGAATCTTTCCATCAAGTCAATGACATTTGAAGACTTTACGGTTACGGCTTTAGTGACCGCAGGTATCCGTGTAAACGGCGGGCGGGTGGGAGATCCTGCAACGTGGCATGAAAAGTCTGGGGTTTCTTATGAAGTAAAACCGGGAACGATTAATATTATATTGTTTGTTGATGCCGACCTTTCCACGGATGCAATTGCCAGGGCGCTTGTAACCTGTACGGAAGCAAAAACAGCAGTTTTGCAGGAACTTTTGGCACCCAGCCGATATTCCATGGGAATAGCCACAGGATCGGGGACAGATGGAACCATTATCGTGTGCAATGCTGAGTCTGAAACCCACTTAACCAACGCCGGCAAACACTGTAAGCTGGGAGAGTATATTGGGAAAGTGGTGATGGATGCAGTCAGGGAGGCGCTGTTTTTACAAAGCGGTATGAATCAGGAATCCCAGCACCATATCATCTGCCGGATGGACCGGTTCGGGATTACGGAAGATACGATATGGGAGCTTTATGATAACATGAATATACCAGATAAATTAAGCAGGGCGGAGTATACACATCGGCTGCATGTACTATGCAGGGATGATAAGATGGTTACCTATACCTCTCTTTATGCCCACCTGCTGGATCAGCTTATCTGGGGAATGATTAGTCAAAAAGAGGCATGGATGGCGGGAAAGCAGCTATTATACATGATGGGGATGGAGCCGGAAGGTGACGAGGCAGACTTAACGGAAATGATCGGTCATTTTCGGGATGGGCTGGTGCGGCTGGCACAAAAAGAAATCTGATATATGGCAGCGGGGATCCGCTGATTTTACGTGGATTTATCGGAATCGAAATCTGATGACAGAATAAAATTAAAAGCTATAAAGCTATAGGATGTAAACAGAGTTATTCCAATTAAATGACTCCGTTTACATCCGTGCAAGGTGGTATTTTATTTATCCTGCCCCTTATATAAAATGAAAGAATACAATACGGGGGCGACAGCAAGAACAATAGCAACTGTAATAGTAAGCGACACTCCATAAATCAAATTATTCGAGAGCAAAAATGCGGAAATAATTATAATGACGCCGCCTAATATCCACAGGATTCCTGCCATACGGTGTGTTTTATTCCAGTTGTCATCACTGTGTAAAGTCCAGGGTAATTTCAGACCCATGGTGTAATTGCGCCTGCACTTTGGAATATAATTGCCGCAGATAATCATAAGGCCGCCGGCTGTGACCAGTGAAATTAATGCAATGGGAATATTTAGTCCCATGCTGATAAACAGGGTAGCCGGAACGATGATAAGAGCCAGCAGAGGAATCAGCCATATGCTTAATAGTTTCAGCGCTTCGGAATGTGCGGCTCTTTTGGGATCACCGAATAAACGTATTTTTGAATACAAATTCACTGCCAGAAAGAGGATCGGCAGTCCTATTGCGGCAATGGACTTAGGAAGATATCCGTCCACAGTCCCGGCATTATTCCAATGGACTGCAATCTGGTCCGGCAAATCCTGATAAATTACTGCAGACAAAATTATCGGCAGTAAACAAATGATGGATGTGATCCACATAATGATCTTATCTTTTTTCTCTAATCTGTTAATCATTTTTATTACCTCCATTAAATTGTGATATCCACAGCATTAATTCTTCAAAAACGGATACATTCAGCTCGTAATAAATATAGTTTTTATACTTGCTTTCATAGACAAGCCCCGCTTTTTTCAGCTGTGATAAATGATAAGAAACGGTAGCACCAGTCATTTCAAAATTCTTAGCAATTTCACCGGCAGACATCTTCCCTTCTTTCAGCATGACGAGAATATCACGTCTGACCGGATCGGAAAGTGCCTTAAATGTTTCTGCAAATCCCAATGGATCACCTCCTGGCTATTTAGAAATATTTCTAAATAGATTCTATTACAAATGGGAGCAAATGTCAACTCTATTTAGAAAATTATCTAAATAGAAAAAAATTACCAGAGAGGAGAAAATTCGTTGATGTTATCCGTGACAGCATATATAATGTTAGAATACTGTTTATCATATTTGGCAGCTGCCAAATGAACTAAATGTCAGGAGAGATAAAATGGAGAAAACATTTAATATACTGCTTGTGGAAGATGATTTGAGCCTGTTGGATGGGCTGGTGTATTCCCTGGAGAAGAATCATTTCAAAGTTACGGTTGCAAGAACGGTAAGAGAGGCAGTCACACTGTATGCAGCTGGATCTTATGATTTAATATTGCTGGATCTGACCCTTCCCGACGGCTTAGGCTTCCAGGTCTGCACCTATGTGCGGGAACGTTCATCCGTTCCGATTATTTTCCTGACTGCTTCTGATGAAGAAGTCAATATTGTCAAAGGGCTGGACATAGGAGGAGACGATTATATCACCAAACCCTTTAAACTGAACGAATTAATATCCAGAATAAAAGCGCTCCTAAGACGTGCGGGCATGAGCACACAAGACAGCGGCGCTGTGCTCCAGTCCAATGGAATTACAATTAAATATCTGGAAAACCAGGTTATCTGCAATGGCGAAACGCTGGAACTGATCGGTAATGAGTATAAACTGCTCAGCCTCTTTATGCAGCACCCCAATATTGTTCTTTCCCGGCAAATGATCTTGGATCGGCTCTGGGATGACAAAGGTAACTTTGTGGATGATAATACCTTATCCGTTTATGTGCGGAGGCTGAGGAATAAAATAGAAGATAATCCAGACCATCCTTCCAAAATTTTAACGGTAAGGGGTGTTGGGTATCAGTGGAAAGTCAGGTGAATGGCATGATTGTATTACGTCAGAGAGAAATGAAAAAAGTAATTGCGGCGATAGCGGGAATTGTATTTACAGCCGTTGTCACGGGGCAGTTCGCAGCCGGCGGTCTGGCTCATCAGATACCACGGCTTGTCATTCTATTCTCAACGCTGCTGCCGGGGATCATCATATTGTTCATTGTGTATGGGTATTTTCGGAAAGAACTGATGGAGGTTGAGCATTCCATTCAAACCATTCATTCCTTCATCGATGGTGACAGCAAAGCGAGGCTGGAAGATGACAGAGAGGGCAGTTTTTCAAAATTATATCATGCTGTTAACCGTATGGCCACTGTGCTGGAAGCCCAGGCAGCCCGGCAGAAGAACACAAAAGATTTCTTAAAGGATACCATATCCGATATTTCCCATCAGCTGAAGACCCCCCTTGCAGCTCTCAATATGTATACCGAAATCATACAGGAAAATCCCGAAGATAGTAGCACTGTCAAAAGCTTTATGGTTAAGACTCAGAGGGAGCTGGACCGAATGGAAATGCTGATCCTGAATCTTCTGAAAATTACCAGACTGGATGCAGGCGCAGTGATCATGAACAAAAAGACAGAAAACATATCAGAATTAATGACTGAAATTAAACAGCGTTTTGAAACCCGCACAAACCGGGAAGAAAAGCTGCTGGCCCTGTCCGGAAATACTGACCAGGTACTGCTGTGTGACCGTGATTGGATCCTGGAGGCTGTGAGCAATATTGTGAAAAATGCACTGGATCATACAAAAGCCGGAGATGAGATTCACATATGCTGGAAGCACCTCCCGGCAGTGAAGCAGATCATCGTGGAAGACAACGGGAGCGGCATCCATTCCGACGATATTCACCATATATTTAAAAGATTTTACCGCAGCCGTTTTTCAAAGGATTCCCAGGGGGCAGGTCTTGGACTGCCTCTTGCTAAATCCATTGTAGATGCTCACGAAGGGGATATATTAGTAGAGAGTGAGTTGGGGAAAGGGTGTAAATTTACGCTGAGCTTTCTGAATCTTACAAATGTGTAATCTGTGAAAAGTAGAAAATTCCTTGTAAATACAGGGGTTAGCGCCTGTTAGAATTATTAATTTACACCACTTTTACACCATTTGAAAAAACGCTTTGATATGATTGGTATTTGGGAGGAGATATCGGAATAAGGTATCTCCTTTTTCGCGGGTTAGATCGCGTTTAAAATAGCTTTCTGACAGCTATGTGTCCCGGTTTGTGAGAGATTTGTCTTGAATGAAGGGCGCATAGAGGATATCACATGAATTATGGGAAATATACCGCAAAGCGTGGTTTGCAGATGGAATGAATGAATTTCATTAAAAATTATTAATAATTTCTGAACTCCATGTCAATAGACAGCGTGCATGGTATAATTAATTTTGTGGGATGTTAACTAGTACTGCATCCAGCCAGAAACTGCAGTACCAGGACTCCATTCGGACGATAACAATAGTGATAGCCTTGCCTATTTTTCCATCTGGTGCGTTGTCATTAGTCAGTGGAGTGAAATTAAGAGTTAGGAAAGGGAATGGTGAGTTTATGAATAATCCAATATCTAAAAAAGTAGTATTTGGCTTTATCGGTGTTGCTTTTGCTTTTTTTCTTGCTATTTTTGCTTTAGGCTTTCCGTCGTATTCCAAGCATCATCTTTTTGGCTCAGAACTGGGCAAAGTTGTAAAAGAATATGATAAGGATAAGCAGGTAGAATTATTTGGTGATAATGAAGCTTATGAAATGGGTTTAAATGCGGAGGATCTCCCGGTTTTTAAGGATAAGTTTAAAGCCATGGCGCAGCTTAAAAAAGATTGTCTAGATGGTTTAAAGTATATTAAAAAATTACATAAGCTGAGAGGGAATCTTTCCATATTTTATTGGGATTGGTACGCTACGTATTCTGGTTACAGATATGATGATGCAGATGAAGAGATACAGCCACAATTTACAAAAATAGAAAAGTTTTTTGATGTTTATATAAACAGTTTTAAAGATCCGGAAAATGAGATGTAAAAAATAGGAGAGCAGACGTTAAGCTGTTCTCCTGATATAGTTTATAAAGAAAATTTAGTTTATTATTGCTTGTATTTTATAAGTATATAATATATGCTATACGTTGGTATTTAGCGAAAAATTATATCGTGATTTCTCTTTTCTAGTTCCTCAAATAGTCTAGCTTTTTCTTTTACAGAACACATAATTTCACTTCTTTTGCTTTTTAAAACAATACGGTCTAAAGAGGCTGCACTTGATGCAATGGGATTATGCGTTTGATATACTTCCAGAATCTCATTAACCTTGATGGATTCTTTTCCAAACCCAAAATACAAGGTAATTAAATAACAAAAGTTAAGCTCCAGGGGATGTACGGGTACGCTTCTCATTTGATCCAGCAAAGTTTGGAAGGATATATTTGTTACATCATCACATGCTATTTTTTGCATATGGATACATCTACATATATTTTTCTTTATATTCCTGCGTATGCTCTATGAGACATATTCTGACACCGTTGGGATCTATTACAAATGCCTGACGTCTAACGGTTGTAGGTGCAATTTCTCCAACTATATCATAACCTTTGCTTCTAAGATGCTCGATCGTTTCATCCAGATTATCCACATCTGTTCCAATAGAATAAAGACCTATTTCAAACTGGGGTGACTCTATCAATTCTACACAGACTCCTTCTGGGCTTTTCATAATCGTGATACCTCCAACGGGAAAAGATAAAAATTTTTAAATAAATATAAATATTTTCAAGGTATTATCTTAGGATATTTTTTAAATGCTATTTTTAAATATGATTTAATGATAACATATTTTTAAACAATATGCTATGTAATATAGAACTTTTTGGGAAAGTGAAAAAATTTACTTTTATAAAATACTTGAATAGATCTTAGGGAAATAGTTAATAAATTTGAAAATAATATCATGAAATGTACTTTTTGGATGAATTAATCATGGCAAGAGAACAAAGAAGATCTATTGTTGATCAGATCGCAGTTTTGGCTGAGCAGTTACAAAAGTACAGGATAAAGTGGACACTTTAATGGAAGAGAGAAAAGGGGCTTGGAGCAGAAGAAAAGAGAAGAAGCTTTGGTGCAGCTATATGATATGATCCAGGAAAGCGTAAAAAACGATTGAAGAGATTATGAGGATGATAAAGGATTAATTATAACTTATATGTGAATAAAATGTAGATAAAAGAGTAGAGGTATACAGTTATATATTTGTATGTCTCTATCTTTTTGATTCAATTTATGTAAGAATAAATGGATATTACTACCAGCTAGTCAAGAATTATGACCAGTTAAGCAAATGATATTGTGTATAACATACTTTTGTGATATAAATATGATATTGCTAAACAAAGTTAAGCTAATATACAATATAAGGAAAGTAGGTGGATAGTGTACGACGAGAAAAAAGTAACCGAATAATGCAGCAGATGAAGGGAGTAAGAGTATATGAGAAAAAAATTATTTAGAGGAATTATAGCTATATCATTGTTGACACTTATGCTATCTGTTAATGTTTTTGCAGAAGAACAAAATGACCTGTTATTGAATCATGAAGCCATAGTATTAGAGGACGAAGATTATGATGGCGGAATCTCTACATACGATTATAGTTATTACGATGTTAATGTGTGGGCATATAAATCAAAAGGGACACCAATTAAAGTCTCAAAGGGTGGTTGGATTAAATTAGGTATACCGTTTACTGCCACTTCAAAAGGTGAACAAGCAACAATCGGTAGTATTTCAGGTTATTCTAGTGAATTGTCCGGAAGCGTAAGCGTTACTTTAAAAAAACAGATCGAAATCAAATTGGGTTACACTTTTACAAGACATAGCGCTTTTTTTGTAGGTGCATCGAGCAAACCATTAAAAAAAGGGCAATCAGCGACAAGATATTATAAAAAATGTTATGAAAAAACTCTGGTTACTTTAAAGGAAGTTAAGAAAACATATAAAAATGGTCAAGTAATACGTCAAAAGGACACAGGAAAAACAAAAACTGTGTATGCTTATGAGGCGGTAGAGCCAGATTTCCATTTTACATATTCTAAATAATAGAATTTAGGGACGTGAAAACATTGAAAAAAAAGACTGTATTAATAATTATAATAGTAATAGTGGCAATTTTATTGATAATGATTAGTGGATTATTTTGGAAAGTGGCAAAAATAGAAGCCCTATCAATAACCTATGGAGATTGGGAATTCCAAAGAGATATTACTATTAAGGAAGATGGAGAGTCGGCTTTCCCAATTGGAGAATACACCTACGATGATTCTAAAAACAAAAATATACCATCATACATTATCTCATCGCTTTCGCTTAAATCAATATATCAGATTAATGCAGCTGATGGGTTGAGTATGCATGAATTACCAAGTGGTGCAATTGTAAAGTATTATATTCAGCCAGTATACCAACAATCGGAAGTTACAATAAAAAATATGTATACACTGAAAAGGTGTATATTATTTTATCCACTGCCTCCTAAAATGAAAATGATCTTTACTAATTTGGGAGAACAGAAAGATTTCGAAGAAGTATATGAAGCAGGCGAAGATGGAAAGTACAGATATCTTGACAAGTAGGAAGACTTTCTATTTTGCTGTATTTTCTGACTGATGAAGAACTTTTTGCGTTCTGCGGAATAGCACCAGATTTTTTAGATGACTACGAACCATCTGATGCAATTCCCCAGAAATGCACAAATATATCTTCACCTCCTTCATCCTTTGTGATAAAACCAAATCCTTTTTGTGAGTTAAGCCATTTTACTGTACCTTTATTCATGAAAGATACCTCCTAATTTTTATTATACTCTATAATAAAATAAAAAATAGGAGAACAGAATTTAATCTATTCTCCTGTAATAATTCAATTAAACTTTCGTCACGCAATCCAACCAAAGGGCAACCCATCCATCTTTATTCTTCTGATATGCCTTAAGCAATCCCAAAGTCCTACCATGAGAATCTTTCTTTTCCTCTACAATCCCGAATGTACCAATTCCAGTAAAACCTATTGAAGCATAATTTGTTCCAGCATCAGACCTGATATATACATCCTCAGAACTTATTTTGACATTATATGGATCAGATGCTTTACCTACAGAGCGGATAACACCGTCATTACACCAGTATTTACCGTCAATCTGATATCTATGTATTCAGAGTCTGTTGCATATACACCATTTTTAATAATAGTGATGCCTTCCTTATAATCTTTAGCTTCTTTTAGTCCAGCATAACTAAGCTTATCCCCATTTTTAGCTCCCAACAAATAAGCAGAATGATCCCTGATACTATCTTCAATGCAGGGATATTTACGGAAATCAGCGGTAACCTTTGAGATTTTTCCTGGCGTATATTCTTCGTTAGTGATTTTTGTATACTTAGACTTTCCGTCCCATGTACTGTTTGCCCAGGTATTATTAGAGAGCGTAGTCTTCATTCCAAAGTAGTTACATGCGCCAACAGCTAAATCGGTTTTCACATATCCAGATTCCAGTATCATCTGAGCAGCAGTTATAGAAGCAAGTATGCCGGTTTTCTGATAGTCTGTCTTTGCAAGTGCTAATATTTTGGCAGCTATGTACCGGGTTCGCAGATTTCATAACTAATATAATAATCATTTACGGGAGAGCCAGCGTGCCAAGAACAACGATTTTCTGGAAGTAGTTGATAGATGCCTGTGTCATCAATAATGTAATGGACACCTGCGACAGGGTTAGTCTGATTCCACAAATTATAAAAGTTTGTGTGTTCGCACCTGGGGTAGCAGTGGAATGCGTAACTATTCCTCTTGGTGTAATACGTTTACTGTTCGTGTAACAAGGTGAAGCATTCATAAACATTTCTATTATTTTAAAATTAGTTGCCATGCTGGTATCCTCCAATTAAAAAAGGTGACACCCATAAAAGTGACACCAGACATCTAAGTTACATTAAGTCTTCCCGCCCAGCATTTATCAATGCTGTTCTTACACCATCCTTTAACCGATCAGATTTATGATCCTACATGATAAAAAGTATGCCATTATACCTCACCTCCCATAGTATTGAGTATTAGTTCCTGCAGATCAGCATTTGTCACTGCCTGAGATTGTATGACTTCTAAGATATCTGCTTACAGCTTTTCTCCTAATTCTGGTTTGATTTCTGAATCGTTAAAAATATTAGATTCCGCCAATTCCTTACATGTGAATTGGTGAGGGTAAATTTTCAGCTGTTGATCCTATGGCACAGGTATGTTTACCATTCAATCTAGTACAGATTAGAAGACATTTTTATCGACTAATTTATAA
>Ga0137302_10466_pt1 | contig 19372 bp, 20 predicted proteins | sample Ramsor2O_GlcNAcB_FD_97184 | JGI IMG/M metagenome (GOLD analysis project Ga0137302, IMG submission 97184) | Mouse cecal microbial communities from Vienna, Austria - N-Acetylglucosamine amended with D2O_GlcNAcB | ecosystem: Host-associated > Mammals > Digestive system > Large intestine > Cecum... | reverse complement strand
CTCGTCTTACCGGAGCCGGAGCCGCCGATTACAATCACATTTTTATTCCGGGCATATTTCGGTTTTTTCGGTCTGCTGTTCATCGTCAGGCGCTCTGTCTGTGTCAGCAAAAGATTATTTTCAAAAACCGGATCTATAAATGGCTCTATATCCTTTGCCGTTCCCCACCGTGCGGAGCCATACTCTACACCCTGGCGGTATTTTTTCGCATTTTTCCCTTTCAGATATACTGCCAGTTTTACCAGTACCGCTCCCAATATCCCCATTCCCATATCATAAATCTGAAAACTGGGGAATGGATTGTCAAACGCCAGGGAAAAGTTTAAAAATAACACTCCCAGTTTTTCCACTAAAGACTCCCCAATGCAATGCCGGTACAGCCATGCCACCTTATCTGCCAGATAGAATACAATCACATACGGAAGATTCATCATAAGAAGCTTTTTCCCATTGACGAATGACAGCTTTTCTTTGATGGTATTGCTCCAGAATTTTTCCACTGTATCCCGTAATGCTTTTCCTACAGGCGGAGCCTTTCCCATTTTTTTCTGCTTTTGCTTCTTTTCACTCAATGTTCCGGTCCCCGTTCTTTCTGGCGGCTCTTTTCTCTCTCCCTGTGTTTCGCCATCCTCTCTTTTGCCAGCATCAGCTTTTTTCTCAGGGAGGGCTTTTTCCCTTTCGAAAGCGTTTTCCCCGTATATTCCTTAAAGGCTGCTGTCATAAGATCCACGTCTTTTGCCTTAAAGAAAACAAAGTAACGTGGAGGGGAAACCGAAGTGTCTTTTTTCAGGCTGAAATCAATGTGGTACTTACGGGCATATTTTTCAAAAGACTTAATGTTTCCGTCTGTGACTTCAATATTCGTAAGCTGGCAGTTCTGCTTCAGCAGCTTGTTCATGCTTTGCTTTCCATGATAAACAGCCGGGCTTCTTTCCTGTTTTGGGCTTTTTCGGCTGCTCTGTTGTTGTTTTTCCATCTGCTCCAGTTGCCGTAACAGCCTTATTATGGCATTTTTTAATATCCGGGCAGAAAGCTTTCCTCCATTGATACATAGTGTGATGACTTTCTGGTTTACTTCCTCCTGCATAAAGACCACCTCCTTCCCCTAAACTTTATGTCCACGCTTCCGCATATCCATAAGGATCTTTTGCAGACAGAATCCAATACACGGAGAATATTTTCCATACGGGCATCCAGTACACTCCCCAGGTTTGCTTTCTGCCACTTCTTCTGGAAGAAGATAGTAGCAGCGTTCTTTCCTGCACCGCTGCTTCCTTTCATGCCAGAAATAACAATAGGCACAGTCCTGGGGCTTGTCCGGTGCATACCGAATCCTATCCTTTCTCTCCGCCTGCATCTGTACCGCCTTTCTTATGCAGTTTTTCCATCTGCTGATCTGCCTGCGCCCCAACACGGATACAGCAATAAAGCACGAACGCCGACAGTAACCCAAAGATTCCTGCCATTGTAAAAATTCCATTCATGTTCTCCACCTCGTTTTCTTTTCCAAACGAAAAAGGCGTTTATAGAGAATCACGCTCCATAAACGCCCCGTCCTATTTTCTTATGATTTTTTCTTTTTTCCTTTTACCCGAAATGCGGCGGCGATTGCCCCTGCAAGCCCTAAGCCGCCAGCCAATAAGAAAGCTCCCACCGGCGTATTATCTCCTGTCTTTGGTGCATTTGTCGTGGTCGTATCCTGTAGTGTCTCCGGTATCTCCGTTTCTTCCTCCGGCTCTTTTTCATCTTTCATCACAACTTTTTGAATTTCCCCGGTATCTTTTACCTCAAATTTTACATCCTCGGCAACCAGGTAGCCCTCCGGAGCTGCTTCCTCGTGAAGCACATAGTTCCCAATGGTCAGCATTTCTATACGATGCGCCTCTTTCGTGGAAGTCCATGTTTCCACCACTTTTCCGGATTCGTCTAGGATAGACAGCTTCGCTCCCGGCAGTTCCTTGCCGTCCGTATCGGTTTTTAAAACTTCCACCTTTGTCACATCGTCTTTCATCTCAATTTTCTGGACTTCTGCCGTATCTTCTACAGTAAACTGGATGCTTTCCGCTGTCACATAGCCAGGAGCCGGAAGAACCTCTGTCATGGTGTAGGTCTTGCCGGCAACTAATTCTTTGATTACATGCGGCTCTTTTGCAGATACCCACTCATCCACGACTTTCCCATTCTCGTCCGTCACCGTCAGCTTTGCCCCTTCTATTTCCTTTCCATCGGTCAGGGATGTTTTGGTAAATTCAAAAACCGTAGGCTTATCTTCAAAGGTAAATTCATAAGAAATGGTTTCCTTTTCTGCTGATTCTGCCGTAAAGGTAAACTCCTGTACCTCATCCGTAGTGGCAAAACCAGGAGCCGGGGAAATCTCTGTCACGGTATAAGAAAAACCAATCGGTAAGTCCGCTTCAAAAATCAGGGTTCCATCGTCCCCGGTTGCTTTCTCTTCAATGACTTCTCCAGCTTCCAGGATTACCTTTCCGGCTTTATTCGTAATATCCTCTTTTGCCGCCAAAGCAAACACAGCGCCGGAAAGCACCCTCTCAGAATCCTTTTCCTTTTTCAGCACAGAAACTTCTACCTTTTGACGCTGGTTCTGCCAGTCTGCGCAATAGGTTACTTCCGCTGTCGTCTGGTCTGCATAGGTCAGGTCAATTTCCCTGCTTTCTTTGTCCAGTACATAGCCATTTGCGGTTTCTTTCTCCTTTACATAGTATCTGCCAAGCGGAAGATCCGTCAGCTTTGCGATTCCTGCCGCATCGGTGGTAATCGTCGCAACCAGTTCGTCTTTTTGATAGTAGTCCTCACTCTCTTTGTCCGCTGCTTGAATGTCCTCCCGTGCATACACCTCAAAGGTTACCTCTTTCAGTGCGCCCGTCACATATTCAAACAAATGGCTGATCCAGCCCCCGACCTGGTCTGCCAGGGTTACGTCCTCCAGAAACTCTCCCTTTTTATTGATAATCAAGGTTCCGGTTGGAACCTCGTCTTTCATTTCTACTTTCTGGATCTCGGCAGTATCTTCCACGGTAAAGGTTACTTCTTCTGCCTGAAGATACCCATAGGGAGCAAATTCTTCCCGGAGTGTATAAGTCCCGCCCACAGTCAGGCGTTCTATGATATGCTCCTTTCCTTTCACGGAAGTCCAACTGTCCACCACATTTCCGTCTTGATCCAGAACTGTCAGCTTTGCCCCGTCTAGCTCCACGCCTGTCGTAAGGTCTGTCTTTTTTACGGAAATCTTTGTCGGCTCATTTTCAAATTCAGAAGATACCTCTACCACTGGAATCTCCTGTCCCTGATAAGCTGCGGTTACTTCTACGGCTTCTTCGGAAGATACATACCCCTCTGGAGCGTCCAGCTCCCGGATGTAATAACTGCCAAAAGGAAGGTCTGCCTGGAATACTGCGGTTCCCTTTTCATCTGACACCGCCTTAGCGATCAGCGTATCCGCTTCCAAGATGACCTCATCCTGTACCAGAATATCCTCCTTTGCATAAAGCCCGAATACAGCCCCTTCCACTTCCGTTTTTGTCTCAGCGTCTTTCTTTACCACAGACACTTCCACCTTCTGCCGCTCATTTTCAAAAAGCGCTTCCTGTTCCACAACCGGCGTATCCTGATCCTCATAAGAAAGCGTAATGACCTGCGCTTCCTGGTTCAGCACAAACCCCTCCGGGGCAGTAACTTCCACAACTTTGTAGCTTCCTAGAGGCAGTTCTTCAAGGAAGGCTTCCCCGTTTTCATCTGTGGTCACAGTTCCCACCAGTTCATCGGCAGCATACTCTAAGATCCGGTTTCCCTCTTCATCTTTCTGGAAATCAGCCGTATAAATATTTTCTGCCGCATAAACTTCAAAGGTTGCCCCTGCAAGTGGTTTTGTTTCATAGACAAACTCTTTCTGAAAATCTTGTAGCATTTCTCCCTGCTTTACAATCTTCAGCCTGCCTTTCACGGGATGGTTTTCATATACTACCTCGATGATGACGTCTCCCGAAACAGGATCTACCTGGTATGCGGTATCGGAATCCACCGCAATTTCATAATAGTTCTCATTCAGCGTATAGCCATATGGGGCATGGACTTCTTCAATCCGGTAATGCCCGATTTTTAAGTTCTGCGGCAGGATCAAGTACCCTTTCTCATCCGTAAAAAAGGAAGTATGTACCGTTGTTGTAGGATAAGTGGTTACTTGTTCCACATATTCCTCCTTGTCCATATCATAAATACGGAACTCCGTACCTTTGTGCAGTACCGGCTTTTTCGTCTCATCGTCCTGCTTGATGATTTTTAATTTTGCCTCAAACGCCTTATCCAGAAGCACCCGCCATACCTGCGGCTCATTGGGGCTGTGTTCCGTGATCCGAACAATAAAGTCTGCCACTGGCTTGTAATTATGCGGTGTCGTGGTTTCCCGGACAAGATATGTCCCATAGGGAAGCGCAATACTGCAGGCATAGCCCTTCTTATCCGTAAAGATTTCTGTCGCTCCATTTTCTCCGATCACCACTGGTTTTGCGGAATCAAAATCGTAGCTTCCATCTTCTTTGGTGGTCAAATCTGACAGCAGATATGCCGAAAAGCCAGCGCCGGCAAGCAAGGCGGCGTCGGTTTCCCCATTGTCCGCTACTTTGATAATGGAAAACGGCTGTTTCTTTACCTGCTCTAAGGAGATACATTCCCGCTCTATGGTGGCAGTCCTGTCATCCTGATAGCTGCAGTCCAGCTCATATTCCTTTTTATCAGTCAGATACCCGGTGGGCGGCGTGATCTCTTTCACATAATAGTTTCCAAGATACAGGTTCTCCACGGACGCCTTTCCTTCTGCATCCGTCGTCAGCGTTGCTACCTTTTCTCCCGCCTTATAAAGCACTCCGGTAGCCCCGTCTGGATGAAGAATATCCTCACGGGCATAAAGCCCATAGACCGCTTTTTCCAGCGTTGCGTCCCCTTGCGGAACTGCCTGGTTGGTTTCCGCATCCTTTTTCTGCAATACAATCGTTGCCTTTACACGTTCATTCGCAAACGTATGGGTAAAGGACACTTTCGCTTCGCTGTCATTCGTATAAGAAAACTGGAAGGAATACACCTCGTCTGGGTTTCTCACATAGCCCTCCGGGGCTTTCAATTCCCTCACTTCATACGAAAAACCGATTGGCAGGTCTGCGGAAAATACCGCCTTTCCCTCTGCCCCTGTCACGGCTTTCTCCAACAGTGTCCCTTTGGGCACAACGATGCTGCCCTCTGCATTGGTAATGTTGCTTCCGGCATACAGCCCAAAAATTCCTCCATCCAGGGGATTCCTGGTATCCTGATCTTCTTTGCACACCGAAACTTCTGCTTTCTGGCGCTCATTCTGAAAAGTCGCCTCTCCAAAAACGGTTTCTACATTTTGCCCTGCATAGGAAAGCGTTACGGTTTTTTCTTCCTGGGCGTTTACGAAATTTTCCGGTGCCTGTACTTCTTTGATCCGATAGGTGCCAAGATGGAGATTTTTCAAAACGGCTGTCCCGCTGGAATCCGTGGTCAGATGTCCTTTTACTAAATCCCCCTTGTTAAAAAGCTTTGCGCCGTATGCCGTTACAATATCTGCCCCTGCGTAAACATCATAAACGGCTCCTTCCTGCCTGCGCTTCTCATACTGGAAAGTTACGCCCTCATCCTGCACGTCTGCCCCTATCAGGACTTCCCCTTCCTTATAGACCGTCAGTTGTCCAAACTGTTCCTGATCCGGCACGGTAACCGAATTGGTCTGGTTTGCCACAAGCTTCACATTATAAGAAGAAGTATTTACCCGGTATCCTGCAGGAGCCGTGATTTCCTTTACATATACCGTATCCTGTGTCTTAATGATTTCTACGGAAGAAGAACCGTTTTTATCAGTTGCAGGCATTTTGGTGATCAGATTCTTACATTCCTTGTCACTATAAATGCCAAAAACTGCTCCTGCCAGTTTCGCATCCGAATGTGTGGAATCTACTTTCGTAACCTTTACCTTTGCCAGTTCGATCCATTTTACAGAAAAGCTCACATACTTTTCCTCTTCCACTCCCTCACCAAAGACCAGCGCCAAGTCCTGGCTGGAAGTATTCGTCGTAATCTTATACGCAGAATAATCCTTTGTAATGCTTCCCTGCATTTTTGTTTTCCAGGAACCGGAAACATCCTGCGTCTGTGTCAACGGAGCAGTCAGATAGAATTTTGTCCCGCCGGAAATCGTCACATCTGCTCCGGCAGCGCTTACTTTTCCCGTACTGACATTGTGCAGCTTTACTCCATCCGGCAGCTTCATGGTAATTGTCTGCTGTTTATCCGCACGGAACGTAATCTCCTTTGTTCTCTGCTGGCTGCCGTCTGCATAGGCGGTCACATCTGCGTCCGAAAAAGACATCTCCACGTCTGGAATATCCGGTTGTCCAACCGCATAATGGTAAAGCTCCATTGCAAGCTCCTGTCCGGTGCTGTTGGTTCCATAAAAAGCATCACTGCTTCCATTTGCATAAGAAGCCGCCAAATGCGTCACGATAAACCGTTTTCCCTCTGGGAAGTCCGTATGATGTTTGGAGAAAAAATAGGATTTTCCCGCCGCTTCGGTTCCGTAATAGCATACTTTCGCCAGCTCCCGGTTTCCCTCCAGCTTTGTAATCTGGTAAGTCCCGCTTCCCGGTCCCGGTTTGGATGGTTCGATACAAAACGCCGTTGCCTTTACGCTTCCAAAAGAAACGGTAAAAGGAGATGTTACATAGGAACCAAGCCCATAGTCCGCATAATAGTAATATCCTCCCTGCGTAATCGTGACTGCCTGGGAACTTCTCGCTACTCCTGTATGTGCGGAAACCGCTGTAAAGCTGACACTCTCCCCTGTATCAAGCTTCTGAATATCCACGCCCTGTTCCGTTGCCTGCAAAAGTACCTCTCCAAGTGATAAGCCGCTTTCTGCATCTACGGTTTCCTGCTGTTCCACTTCCTTTAAAGCTGCATCCAGCTCTTTTTCGGTCAGCACTTCTGTCTCGTCCGGTACAGGTTTTGTTTCCTTTTCTGCAGGCGCTTCTGTTTCTGTCTCCGTTTGCGGCTGTGGTTCTGAATCCTCATCCTCGCTTTCGGAATCTCCGCTCTCTGTACTGCTTCCAGAATGATCCGAGCTTTTTTCCGACTGTTTTTCTGTTGCCGGTTCTTTCACAATAAGATTCCTGCAAATGTGATAGGACGGATGTCCGCTGACTGGCTCGACAAAATAGACTGCCTTATAAGTACCTGCCCGGTTTCCGTCATAGTTTTCTCTGGCTTCATTCTTCGCTTCATGGAAAACTACCCGGACTTTTTCATCTGAGATCTTCAAACCAGAAAAATCAGATGTTACGTCAAAACTACTTCCCCGTTCCACCTCATAATCTTCCGCTGTTACAATCTCTTCTTGATCCAGCAATTCTATGACCTGTTCCAAAGCCGGATACTGTGCTTCATAGCCCGGTTTTTCCGGCTCCGCCGCATAAAGAGTCATCGGCTGAATGACAGAAGTGAAAATCGTCAGGAAAGCGAACAGCCCGGAAAGTGCCTTTTTTACTTTCCCTTTCATCTGAAACCCTCTCTTTCTTCATTTTCTTACTATCCCTTTGCCTCATTTTAAATATTCATTGCCACTTCCCCCTTTCTTCTATTTGTGCCAATAACAGCACATGAATGCAGGGAAGCCACGCTTACCTAGCTTCCCTACATGGTATCTACTGTTATCCAGCCTGCCCACGCAGGCTGATCTATTCTTTGAGCGTTTTTCCTGTTCTCTTTCCAGACCCGTTCCTGCTCCGGTTACTTTTCCGCAGCGTTCTCTCTGGTCGGGTACGCAAAAAGGCATACTCACATCCCAGGTATCCGTCTGGACAGGTTATCAAATTTCCAAGGTTCAGCGAAAGGGAAAAGCTTTTCAGCCATACCCTCTCACTAATGTCATGTTTCAAAGGCTGAAATATAGGAATCCAGAAAAATTTTTTTAAGAAATGGCTCCAGAAATGCTATAATCAGATTAAGAACTATGAAATGGAAATCATCAGGAGAACACGGAATGGGAAAAAACAATAAAATATGCCCCAACTGCGGCAGAAAAATGAAACAGCAATTTATTGGCTTGCAGCATTGTAAATGCGGCATAAGCTGGAAACGGGATACTGGATTCTTTCGCCGCACCAATGATATGGTGTTTGCTTTGCAAAGAACAAACGTCAGCCACAAGAAAAAACAGCGCCCTGTCATACGTTTCCAAAAGAAAGCATAAGGAAAAGGTACAGCCACTTTACGCCATCATGACGCAAAGCGGCTGTACCTTTTTCCTTCTCAAAAATCATGGTCAGAAAGCTCCTCCCATAATTCCCAGCTTCTTCATCTTTTCGTTTAATTCTTTTAAAATCCTTTTTTTCCGGTTGGAGACGGTTTTCCGGCTGCATCCGCAAAGCTGGGCTGCTTCCTTGATCGTAGCTTCTTCAAAAAACAGTAAATACAAAAGATATGCGTCCTTTTCCTCTAATTCTTCCATGACCGCATAGAGTTTCTCAATACATAGCTTTCGGATGACCGTATCTTCCAGGCTGTCCTTTGCGCTGGTTGGAAAACCGCCCTTTTCCTGCATTTCTTCTAAGCTTGCCACGCCATATCTCTGCTTCCTCTCTGACTGATAGCGTTCCCTGCGTCTGGACTGATACCATTCCAGATAAATCTCCCGGTTCACTTCCACGATGGTTCCCTCTTTTGTCCGCAGCACATAGCTTTTCCTCTCTTTCGGGCGTCTACCTCGCATAGCTCCATCCTCCTATCCCATTTTTTTCCGCTGTTTCACGCATCCGTTTGATTGCGGTTAAGATCGCCTGTGACACGGTAGGTTGTGTAATCCCCAGTTCCCTTGCTATCTCTTTTTGGGTTTTTTCCTGGTAAAAATACTGCGTAACAATGATTTGCTGCCGTTTTGTCAGAATCCCCATCAGTTCCCGTACATACTCCTTCTGCATAAATTTCTCCAATGGCGTAAGTTCTTTGTCAGCAAGGAATACGCAATCTTCAGAAACGCTATGATACGAAAATGTTTTTTCCCGGCTTTTGGCTTCCCCGTTTTTTGCCAGCCGATCCTCTCCCTCCAACAGCAGGCGCACATACCATTCTTTCTCTTCAAAGAAAAGAGCCTCAATCCAAATAGACTGTCCCCCATGTTCATACTTATAGCCGTTACAGTCATAAATGGAAAATACCGTCACAGATCTTCCTACACGATAAACCGCATAACCGTTTCGGTAGATAGAAAGCCGTACACCTTCCCCGATTTCCTTGCTTACAAGGAGCGTTTCCTGTTCCATCAAAAACCTGGCTGTCGGAGGTTTTTGATTTTCCCCTGGCTTTTCTGTCATTTTCTTTAGTTCCTGTAATGTCAGCATTACAACCACCTTTCCGCCCAAAGGCTGCGGGCGGTCAGAGGACAACAACATCAGGAACTCCAGAAAAGGCAGCAAAAAAAATCCCCGACACGCCCGTTTTTTTTAACGGGAGCCGAAACTCCTTTTACTGCCTGTCTTTTAATAATCCCGGCTTCCAAACTCCTCCCAACGTTCTTGTCCGGAAACGGTTTTCTTTTCCTTATCCTGCCTTTTATTCGTTTTATCTATCAAAAACGAATAATCTCCCATTGCATCGTAGGGGCAGTTTCTCCGGTAAAGCAGGTTTTCATCTCTTGTCATTTTTTCCCTCCCCTCATGGCTCCTGCATGTTCTGTACTCAGTGTATCAGTCCAGAAATCATTTTCCCTTAGCAGATATGGGGAACTTTCCTGTTTTCCCCTCCATATTTGTGGATTTTTCCTTCCAGTCCCTCAATCAGCGCTGTCATCGTCTGGATCGCAATTTCCTGCTCTTTGGGTTTCAGCTCCCACATACGGCAAAACAGCTTTTCCAAATGTGGCTTTCCCTGTAATTTTCCCTTGCTTTTCCCCAACAGTTCATTTGCGTCTGCCTCCAGAATTGCTACTATTTTTGAAAAGATTTCTACAGACATTGCCGCCTGCCCGCCTTCAATACGGCTTACCGTGTTGACGCTGATGCCGGCTTTTTCCGCAAAAGCTTCCTGGGATAAATGGCTGTCTTTTCTCCTTTGCCGGATACGTTCCCCAATTTCGATCAGCTCTCGTGATCTCGCACGGCTCTCCAACACAGTCCCATCCTTTCTTTCAAATTTTCACTTTGCGACATCATGGCGCAAAGTTTTCTCCACTCACAGACACAAAAAAGCAGCCAGTTTCCAAAGACTTAGCTGCTTTCCAAATTCTCTATTCATTTTTCTATACCTTTCTGGACTATGAAGTTCTGTCCTGAAATCCGTGTATTCCCACAAAATGAAACAGAACCTTTATAATTCCTTTCAAAAGATAGCCTGCCGCCAATATCAAACGTCCAGTCAGAATAATCCCGCCGATCACACCTCCTATCAGCAGGTTAAAAACAACAATTCCCACTGTGCTTCCAATATCAAAGCCTCTTGGGATGATCCACAGGAACATCCTCTGCACGCCAAAAGGAATCCCTACGAATATCCACAATTTCAGATAATCGCACTGGCTGTTTTCCACACAAAGCGGATAAAACAGTGCTGCAAGCAATGCCGCCAAGCCAACTGGAACAAGTACCTTCTTGAAAAATTCAGTTCCCCTCATTTCATTTTCCTCCGTATAGGTCATGGTTTACTTCCGCCTGATAATAATGGCTGATCGTCATGGACGAATTATAAAGTGTTGTCAGCAGATAGGAACGGATATTTCCTACTTTCGACGTATTCCTTTGCAGGCTGAACAGAACATACTCAATGTGCGAGTAGGTCAGTTTCATAAACCTGTTTTTGACAATTCCTGCCGACTTCTCCACTCCGCCAATCCGTACCGAGCTATCATCCGGCAATAGCATAACTTCCACCATCAACTCCACAAGCTCGTCCACTTCCTCCAGCTCCCGGCTGTCCCTGCCCTGAAAGCATTCATAGTCAATATTCCTTTGTATCAATGCACGGTAGGTATCCATCTTCTCTATCATATCCTCCCGGAACGGCTGTGCTGTTTCTGGAAAAAGAGATAGATAAGAGGGGATAGGAGCCTCTGTCTCACTAGATTCAGTCTCACTAAAATCAGTCTTGTTAATATCAGTATTATTACAGTTTGATTTTGGAACTTCTGGAAGTCCGTTTTTCATACTTCCTGAAGTTTGATTTTCATACTTCTTGAAGTTCGATTCTGGAACTTCTGGAAGTCCATTTTTCATACTTCCTGAAGTTTGATTTTCATACTTCTGGAAATTCGATTCTGGCGCTTCCTGAAATCCGTTTTTCATACTTCTTGAAGTTTGATTTTCATACTTCTGCGTATTTCCGGCGCTTTCTCCTTCTTCTTTGCTATTCTTTGTTTCCGGGCAGTCCCTCAGCATAAAGTTTTTTACATAAATAACATTCGGTTTTCCAAGTCCAAGCCTCTTTTTTTCAATCAATCCAATCCCCTTTTCGGTATCCAGCTCCGCAATATTTTTAATTGCTTTCTGCCGCCCGCATCCGAGCAGCTCCATGATCTCCTCTACCGTAAAGATAATATATACCCGATCCTCCTCGTCCAGCCACCGGTTCTTCATGCTAAGGCTCATACGGTCTAACATCAGACCGTATAAAACCTTTGCTTCGCAGGAGAGGGTTTTAAAACACTCCGCCGTAAACAATACTTTGGGAACCCGGTAAAAACTGTACTGTTCGGCTTCCATTCCATGAAAATAATCAAACTGAATTTCCTGCATTTGCCTCCCCCTCCTTTCCCTGTTTCCATTGTTCTAAAAGGGAATACACCACTTCTTCTATCTCTTCTTTGGTATAAGTTGGCGGAAAGTAGTTTTGCAGCTTCTTTTGGGGAATCATAACCTTTACGCCTTTATTTTCCTTTTTTACCAAAATCCCGTAGACTTTCCCTTCCGTCAATTCCTGCTGTTCGCTGAGTCCTTTCAGTTCTGCCGCCTGATCTGGGTAGGGAAAAATATCTGCATTTTCTGCCGCTTCCAACACCCAAGCCTGTTCTTCTTCGTTCAGATAAGAAAGCCGTTCCCCGGCTACCATAGCGAGTTTTCCGGAATCCACGAAATCCAGCAGCGCATCTATCAGATTCGCCAAGCGGATATATCTCTGTACCGTCCGCCCGCTGTCTCCCGCTTTTTCTCCCACTGCATCCGCCGTATTCTTGCCGCCTTTGCTTCCCTGGTGTTTCATCGCCTCATATTTCATCTTATAGGCTTTTGCTTTCTCACTGGGCAGGAGATTCTCCCGCTGGATATTCGTATCTACCATGAGCACGGTTGCCGCATCATCATCCAAGTCCCGGATAATCACCGGCATTTCTTCCAGTCCTGCAAGCTCACATGCCCGCCACCTGCGGTGTCCTGCCACCACTTCATACCCATCCTTACAGGGGCGCACAATCCCCGGCTGGAGCACTCCGTGCTGTTTGATGCTCTCCACTGTCTCCTGCATTTTTTCATCATCCAGGACACGAAAAGGATGGTTCTGAAAGGAATGGAGCATATGCAGGGGAACAGTTGTATACTGTCCCTCTACATTTTTTTCTTCTGTTCCAAATAGAGCATCATAAGAAGTCAGTTTAATCTTTTCTGCGCTTTTACTCTTCATAATCCAGCACCTCCCCGGTCAGATAACGATACCCATCTGCAACAATCCCTTTCGGATCATGGAGATAAATGCTTTTTCCTTCTGCGGTTGTCTCTGCCGCCCTTACAGACATCGGAATACAGTTGGCGAAGATGTGAATCCGGCTCCCATAAACCTCCCAAATCTGTTCCGCAATATCCTTTGCAAAGTTTGTCCTCCGGTCAACCTTTGTCAAAAGGATTCCCATAATGGAAAGCCTGGGGTTCAGCCTCCTATGTACCTTTCCAATGGTCTTAATCAACTGTTGAAGCCCTTTTACGGGCAGATAGGCAGCTTCTACCGGAATGAGGACATAATCTGCCGCAACCAGGGCATTAATCGTAATCATGCCAAGGGAGGGCATACAGTCAATCAGAATATAATCATAGCTGTCACGGATGCCGTCCAAATATAGCCGCATCACCTGTTCCCGGCTCATCACATTTACCAGGGAAGTTTCCAGTCCGGCAAGCTCAATATTTGCAGGGATAAAGTCAATCCCCTCCTCATGATGAAGGATTCCTTCCCCTGGTTCCACGTCCTCATCATTGATGATTTTCTCCATGAGATTGACTAAGGTAACGTCCAGTTCGTCCGGCTCCTGGATTCCCAGGCTTACCGCCATACTCCCCTGGGCGTCTGCTTCCACCAGAAGCACCCTTTTGCCCTCTCTTGCCAGCCCGATTCCTAAATTTACACAGGTAGTTGTCTTACCCACTCCGCCTTTCTGGTTTGCTACCGCAATAATTTTGCACATATCTATTACCTACCTTTCTTCCTTATCTTTCTTTTCCACTTCTATGTATGAGCGAAAATATCGGTTCGTCCCTTTATTTGAAAAAATCTCCGACATATGGAGAACCCGGATTTCCGGGTGTTTCTCCATATGTCTTTTAAACCAACGAATATCTTTCACTGTGCCCTGCAGCCTAATTTTCAGCATAGAAAGCCTCCCAATCTACTGGATAGCAATACTCCGGGTAACGGATTTTGATTGCTTCCCAAAAAAACTTAGCATCTCCCGCGCAGAATATATCGCTGACGGAATAAAGCCGCGTCTCAATAATCTGTTCCTCCGTATCATCATATTCGAAGGTACTCGGTGTTCCGTCCGTATATAGGTTAAAGGCTATACGGACAATCCTCTGGCTTCCGCTTGTCTGCCAGCCTTCCTGCAGACACTCCGTTTTTACACATCCCGTTTTAAAGTCATAGATCTGATGGATATGGTTTCTTGTGTCCTCCGCTAATCCCAGGCAATAAACCAGGGCTTTGTGATAGGCATCCTGATACCGGCATTTCAAAAGGTAGGTATGATAAAAGGTTTCATGTCTCTTATCTTTAAAAATAACTTCGTGCTTTTTGTTGTTTTCTGCTCTTAACGCTGTGTCCTTTGTCATTTTCTTTCCTCCGATTTTTATTTTTTGACCATAACAGAAAAGGACACCCCTCTAAAATCTCTTTTAGAAAAGTGTCCTTACAGTACTAAATATTAATTTGGTTTCATGTGGACTATTTAAATTCATTTATTTTAGCCCGCTAAGAAAGTTTAATTTGTCGTACTCTTGTCGTACTCTACAACAAAAAGCCTGTTTTTTGAGTCTTTCTCAAAAATTTAATACAGCTTCGCTCCCGCCGGAATCCTATCATCTACCATCAACAGATTTAATCCCTCTCTGCCATCTTCCTCATGTACTGCTGAAATCAACATACCCTCGGAATCAATGCCCATCATCTTTCTTGGGGGCAGATTTACGATTGCGATTGCTGTCTTTCCAATCAGTTCTTCTGGTTCATAATATTCGTGAATACCGCTTAAAATCGTGCGTTTCCGGTCTGTTCCGTCATTCAGAATGAATTTCAGAAGCTTCTTTGACTTCGGAACCGCCTCACATGCCTCGATCTTCACGGCACGGAAATCGGACTTGCTGAAAGTGTCAAAGTCAACCATTTCTTCAAAGAGCGGCTCAATTTTCACATTAGAAAAATCAACTTTTTCTGTAGTTTTTTCCTCTGTTTTTACCTCTGCGGCAACAGCTTTTTCAGCTTTCGCCTCACTCTTCTTAGCGTCCAGTGACTTCATTGTCGGGAACAGCAGCACATCCCTGATGGCCGGTGAATCCGTCAGCAGCATGACCATACGGTCAATGCCGAATCCGATTCCTCCCGTCGGAGGCATACCTACCTCCAGCGCATTCAAGAAGTCCTCGTCCGTATGGTTGGCTTCCTCATCGCCCTGGGCCAGAAGATCTTCCTGGGCTCTAAACCGCTCCCTCTGGTCAATGGGGTCATTGATTTCAGAGTAGGCGTTGGCCATCTCCCAGCCGTTCATGAAGAACTCAAAGCGCTCCACGTAGTCCGGGTTGCCCGGCTTTTTCTTGGTCAGAGGAGAAATCTCCACCGGATGGTCCAGAACAAAGGTGGGCTGGACCAGGTGCTCCTCCGCAAACTCCTCAAAGAACAGGTTCAGGATGTCGCCCTTCTTATGACGCCCCTCAAACTCCACTCCCTTTTCCTTGGCAATGGCTCTGGCCTCTTCCAGGGTATGAATCTTGTCAAAATCCACTCCGGCATACTTCTTAACCGCGTCCACCATGGCGATGCGTGCAAAGGGCTTGCCTAAATCCATCTCCACGCCCTTATAAGTAATGGTGGTGGTACCCAGTACCTCCTGAGCCACAAAACGGTACAGCTTCTCGGTCAGGTCCATCATTCCGTTGTAATCCGTATACGCCTGATACAGCTCCATCAGGGTGAACTCCGGGTTGTGCCTGGTATCCAGGCCTTCGTTGCGGAACACGCGCCCAATCTCATAAACCCTCTCAAGTCCGCCTACAATAAGCCTCTTCAGATAAAGCTCCAGGGAAATGCGAAGCTTTAAATCCTCATCCAGGGCGTTAAAATGGGTCTCAAAGGGCCTTGCGGCAGCGCCTCCCGCGTTGGAAACCAGCATAGGAGTCTCCACTTCCATGAAGCCCTCTCCGCCCAGATATTTCCGGATAGCAGCCAGAATCCTGGAACGCTTGATGAAGGTATCCTTCACCTCCGCGTTCATGATCAGGTCCACGTAACGCTGACGGTAACGCATATCCGTATCCGTCAGGCCATGGAATTTCTCAGGAAGCACCTGAAGGCTCTTGGAAAGAAGGGTTACCTCCGTGGCATGAATGGATATCTCACCTGTCTTGGTGGTAAAGGCATTCCCCTTTACCCCCACGATATCGCCGATGTCCATTTTCTTGAAATCCTTATAAGGCTCCTCACCCACGCTGTCCCTTGCCACATAGACCTGAATGCTGCCTTTTAAATCCTGTACATTGCAGAAGGAAGCCTTACCCATGACGCGTTTGAACATCATACGGCCGGCAATGGCTGCTTCCTTCCCCTCCCACTGCTCATAGTTATCCTTGATATCCATGCTGTGGGCAGTCACATCATATTTTGTAATCTGGAAAGGATCCTTTCCAGCCGCCTGAAGCTCCGCCAGCTTATCCCTGCGCGCCTTCAGCACGTGATTTAAATCTGTATCTGCCTGATTAACCTTTTGCTGTTCTCCCACGTCCTTAACTCCTTTGTGTTAGATTTATGAAACCCTCTGGATTTCCAGCACCTTATACTGGATATCCCCTGCCTGGGTCTCCACGTCTACGCAGTCACCCACTACCTTGCCAATCAGGGCACGGCCTACCGGTGATTCGTTGCTTATCTTATTCTGAAGGCTGTTGGCCTCAGTGGATCCAACGATATAGAACTCCATCTCCTCGTCATACTCCACATCCAAAAGCTTTACCTTACATCCGATATTAATTTTATCCAGGTCGATTTCATCCTCTACCACGACTTCGGCGTTCTTAAGAAGCTTCTCCAGTTCCTCGATACGCAGCTCAATGTCCCTCTGCTCATCCTTGGCCGCATCATACTCTGCATTCTCGGACAAATCGCCCTGCTCTCTTGCTTCCTTAATCTTCTGCGCAACTTCTTTTCTCTTGACAACTTTCAGATTCTGCAGTTCATCTTCGTACTGTTTGAGTCCGGCATATGTCAAAATATGTTTCTTATCTGCCATCTTACCCGCTTCCTTCCTTTAATTCTTAATTTATGTTGATTTCACTTGAGTATCATTCTTAATGTCCACACATTCTGAGTATTATATAGGAAAATGTGTCCATTGTCAAGATTGGATTTTCCTGTCCAGAAGCTCCACGAACCCCTCCAATGTCTCCACCTGATTGATTTCATTCCTGAGCGTGGCTGAGTGGGGCATTCCTTTTGTATACCAGGCCATATGGCCTCTCATTTCCCGCATGGCAACACCTTCTCCCTTAAACCGGACCAGCATGCGGCCGTGCCGCAGAATCATGGCCTTCATCTCAACCATGGACGGGCCCGGAAGGACCTCCCCTGTATCCAGATAGTGGTTAATCCGGCCGAACAGCCACGGATTGCCCTTGGCTCCCCTGGCCACCATGATGCCGTCGCAGCCTGTCTCTTTAAGCATCCTCCCGGCATCCTCCGGCGTAAAGATATCCCCGTTTCCAATGACAGGAATCCTTACCGCCTCCTTCACCTGACGGATGATGTCCCAGTCCGCCTTACCGGAATAATACTGCTCCCTGGTGCGTCCATGGACAGCCACTGCAGCGACACCGCAGCTTTCCGCCATCTTTGCAAATTCCACCGCATTGACAGAAAGGTCGTTAAATCCTTTGCGGAATTTCACGGTCACAGGCTTTTTCACCGCTTTCACCATGGCTGTCAGCACTTTCTTCGCCTGCCCGGGGTTCTTCATCAGCGCGGATCCCTCGCCGTTGTTGACGATTTTCGGCACAGGACATCCCATGTTCACGTCAATGTAATCATAGGGTCCTTCCTCCAGCCTGGCCGCAATCTCCGCCATAATATCCGGTTCTGAGCCAAAGAGCTGCACGGCGGCGGGGCGCTCGTCCGGGTCAATCTGCAGCAGCTCCCTGGTGTTTCGGTTGTTGTACAGAACCGCCTTTGCGCTGACCATCTCCGTCACCACGCAGCCCGCTCCCTGTTCCCGGCACAGCACACGGAAGGGCAGGTCCGTGACGCCCGCCATGGGCGCCAGTATTACATTATTCTCAAGAACTGTATTTCCAATCCTAAGTTTCATCTATTCTTCCCCGTCATCCTCTATATCTATGTCCTCTCCCAGGAAAAATGTCCTGTAATACAGTTCCAGCGCTTCCAGCATTTCCTTTTTTTCTTCCTGGTACTGCTTGATTTTAAGGACGCTTCCTATCTCGTCAAAGAGATAATCCGTTTCCTCTGAGGTTACCCTGAATTCCAGGTTTCCTTTTTCGTCAAATTCCATGGTCAGCACGCCGCCCACATCCTCTGTATAGAGCACACACATGATCTGGAGTTCGTCCCTTATGGACTGTGGCAGGGATTTGAAATCCTGGTTAAAATAATATTTTTGTTCATAGGAATTGGCTCCGCAGAGCACTGTCGTATCCTTCATCTCATCTCTCCACAAAAGTCCGCTGCCTGTGACAGGCGGCGGACTTTCCATTCTATCGTCGTTTATGTTCTCATCTACCGGATTAGCGGATCAGCATCTTGGCTATCTCATACTGCTCTTCCGGGATGTCCTTTGTCATATTCAGGGCTTCCTGGATATCGAAATCCACAAACTCACCGTGCTTATAGGCCACCAGACGGTTGCTCTTGCCTACGGCCTGAAGCTCTGCCGCCTTGGCGCCCATGATGGAGGCATATACCCTGTCCTTACAGGTTGGCGTTCCGCCGCGCTGCATGTGGCCCAGGATGGTGGCTCTTGTCTCAATGCCTGTGGCAGCCTCAATGCGCTTTGCCATGGAACCGGAATGGCCGATTCCCTCCGCGTTGATGATAATGTTGTGTTTCTTGCCCCGTCTGCGGTTGTCGATAATCCGGTTAATCAGAGCCTGCTCATTGCCGTCATAGCGCTCCGGGAGAAGGATATCCTCCGCGCCGTTTCCGATGCCGCACCACAGCGCGATGTATCCGGCGTTGCGCCCCATAACCTCCACGATGCTGCACCGCTCATGGGATGTGGATGTATCGCGAATCTTATCAATTGCTTCCATGGCCGTGTTGACAGCCGTGTCAAAACCAATGGTATAATCGGTACAGGCAATATCCAGGTCAATGGTTCCCGGAAGGCCGATTGTATTGATGCCCAGGGCAGACAGCTTTCCCGCGCCCCGGAAGGAACCGTCTCCTCCGATGACCACCATTCCGTCAATGCCATGCTTGCGGCAGATGTCAGCGCCCTTCTGCTGGCCTTCCGCTGTGGTGAACTCCTTACATCTTGCCGTGTAAAGGATGGTGCCGCCGCGGTTGATGATGTCAGACACGCTGGTGGACTCCATGTCCACGATTTCCTCTTCCAGCAGGCCTGCGTATCCACGCATGATACCCTTTACCTTAAGGCCCTTATTGATAGCAGTCCTTACAACCGCGCGAATAGCCGCGTTCATTCCCGGCGCATCGCCTCCGCTGGTAAGTACTCCAATGGTTTTCACTGCCTTTGCCATAGCAATTTACCTCCTTGTATTAAGCACATCCATTACTTCTGTGCTGACGTCGCTCTCAATCATTCATTCTCTCATCTATATCCAACGCTATTCTAATTCATTTTCCCCAGCTTTTCAAGACC
>Ga0137302_10462_pt1 | contig 19454 bp, 10 predicted proteins | sample Ramsor2O_GlcNAcB_FD_97184 | JGI IMG/M metagenome (GOLD analysis project Ga0137302, IMG submission 97184) | Mouse cecal microbial communities from Vienna, Austria - N-Acetylglucosamine amended with D2O_GlcNAcB | ecosystem: Host-associated > Mammals > Digestive system > Large intestine > Cecum... | reverse complement strand
CAGACCGGTATGCATGATATAATAAACAGAGTATACGGGGCCTTTGTAGCAATATTAAGAGATGAGGAGGTTTATATGGTCAGGATAAAAGGCAAAAAGTTTCTGGCAATTGCAATTGCCGGAGCAGTGTTTGTCGGCGGTGTGTTCCCGGAAACAGCCTGCGCCGCAGAAACAGCGGAAAGCACAAGTGATGTACAAGTGGAAGAAACGAAGCAGCAGAGCGTAAAAAGCATTCAGGAGAATCTCCTTGAAGCTTATAATACAGGTTTTGAAAGCTCTGACAGTAATGGCTTATACTGGTGGAGTGACGGAAACTGGGGAAAGGAAAATATTGCACAGAAAGCATATGAGGGAGATCAAAAGCCGGCGGAAGACAGCGGAGGTTATTATGTGGAAGTGACGCCGGACGGTGAAGGAATCGGTACGGCACAGATATGTGCCGGAGATATCGCATCTATTCTGGAACCAGAGGTATCCTATGAGTTCTCTTTCTATGCAAAAGCAGACCCCCAAACGCCGGAGGGAACGGTGGAGCTGCAGATTACAAGTGCAAGTTCGGATTGGGCTTCTTCACAGGCAGCAGCGGTAACTTATGACAGCAAAGTTATATTGGATGAAAACTGGCAGTCCATCAGCGGTACATTCATTATTCCGGCACATGAGAAGCATGAACAGGTGAAGATTGAATTTAAAGGCAGCAAAGATCTGACTTTTTATGTAGACGATCTTAAAATAGGAGGAAAAAAGGCAGAAGTGAATCAAGGGGATAACCTTGTGAAAAATCCGGGTTTTGCAGATGAGGATCTGTCTGTTTGGAAAAAAGGCTCGGGCGGGGCAGCGATTACGTCAGAGACATCCGGTGAAGCTATACCAGACGGCATTGCCACGTATGGTGCAATTGGAAACAGGACAAGCAGCCAGGAGTGTTTTGCGCAGGATATGACAGGGATTTTGCAGTCAGGGAAAACCTATGAATATTCTTTTTGGGTGAAGCTTGACGGGGAAGACTACAGGGACGCGCCGGCAGACCAAAGAGAAATATCTTTTGCGCCATATGTATCTGTAGGCAGTAACCAGACATATTGGGGTTCTTATTCTTCGGGGATTCTGGACGATAACTGTGTCAGACAGATTGAGGCCGGAGTGTGGACGAAGTTTAACGGAATCTTTAAACCACAGTTTGAAGGAGAGGCAGAGGAGCTGGTGATTCGTATCCTGGAACAGGGAACGAATTATGGAAGCGGCGACTGTGTAAAGGGCAGATACTATGTAACAGGTGTTGAGATGCGGGAAAAGGTGGAAGAACAGAAGGAAATAGAATCAGATATTCCTGATTTGAAATCCGTAGTGTCAAGTGCGGATGGATTGGGAGCAGATGCTTATACAGGTACATGTATTGCCAATGGACATTTATCTGACGGCACACTTATGAAACTGGTTGAAAAGCATTTTAATGCAGTGACTTTTGAAAATGAACTGAAGATGGATGCTGTGTTCGGCTATCAGAATGACGCGCCTCCTGAGATGGAATCTGTTACCTGGACGCGCGCAGACGGAACAGTAATGAGCGGATATCAGGTTCCGAAGATGGATTTTACACTTGCGGAGAAGATACTTGCTGTTATAAAGGACTGGAATGATAAGAATCCGGAGTCTGCAATTAAGATCAGGGGCCATGTGCTTGTATGGCATTCCCAGGCGCCGGAGTGGTTTTTCCACGAAGACTGGAACAAGGATAAGCCGTATGCATCCAAAGAGGTTATGGATGCCCGCCAGGAATGGTACATACAGAGCGTGCTGAATCATTTCCTTGGCAAGGATAGTCCATATAAGGATATGTTTTATGGCTGGGACGTAGTGAATGAGGCGGTCAGCGACAGCACCGGCACCTACCGGAAGGAGGATGAGAAATCCAGCTGGTGGAAGGCTTATGGGGATCAGGACTTTATTATCAACGCCTTCCGTTACGCCAATCATTATGCGCCGAAAGGACTGGAACTCTATTACAATGATTATAATGAATGCTCAGGCAATAAGGTAGATGGTATCGCGAAGCTTCTTACAGAGGTCAAATCGCATGAGAAGGATGCCGATCTTCCGACCAGAATTACCGGTATGGGCATGCAGGCACACTATGATATGGCCGGACCTACGGCGAACCAGATTAAGAATGCGGCCGTCACCTATGGAAAAATCGTGGGTAAGGTTCAGTTTACAGAACTGGATCTTAAGTCGAGCAATGAATATGATGGAACGGATGCCACACGGGCCGGTGAGTATACGAAGCAGGCATATCGTTATAAAGAGATCTATGATGTGCTGAAGGAAGTAGATGCCATGGATGGTATTGACATCAATGGTATGACAGTATGGGGTGTGATTGACAAATATTCCTGGCTGCAGGACAGCAACTCCGCGGGAGGGGGTTCGGATGGTTCCAAGAAACACGTGCCTCTTTTGTTCGATGATGATTACAAAGCAAAACCCGCGTTTTACGCGTTTGCAGACGATACCAGGCTTGAGCCTTATATCAATAATGTTGTAGTAATGCAGGCTCTCGGGGGAGATGATCCGTATGCAAAGAGTAAGACCTATCAGATAAGCGGTATAGACGATGTAGATGCTTCCTTCCAGATCGTATGGGAAGAGAATCAAATGAAGATAAAAGTAACGGTTAAGGATGAAACAGAAGATGGAAGCGACGGCGCCGACCTGTATCTGGACTGGACGAATGGTTCTGACGGGACTGCAAAACCGGAGAAGATGACAATCATGCGCAGTGACGCCCAGAAGATAGACGGAGGTTATATTGCCGAGTTCACGGTGGGCAGAGAACTAAAAGCAGCCGACAGGTTTGCGTTTGATGTGGTTGTTACGGATGGAGAGAAGAAGGCGGCGTTTAATGATAAGAAGATGTCACAGGAGGATAGCAGCCGGTATTTTGCAGTTGCCATGACAAAGCCTTATATGACCGTAAGCAATGGCACGATTGCCATAGATGGAGAAGAAGATGCATTGTGGGGGAAGGTCGCCGCGGTACCTCTTACAATTGTCACGGGAGTTCCGGAAGCTTCGGCGGCAGGAAAGTTATTGTGGGATAAGGATTATCTGTATCTGTGGATGGAAGTAAAGGATTCTTCTCTGGATAAGTCTTCCGAAGCAGCGCACGTGCAGGATTCTGTGGAGATATTTATAGACGAGAATAACCATAAGACAGACGGCTATGAAGAGGATGACAAGCAGTATCGTATTAATTATGAGAATGAGCCGAGCTTTAACGGTCAAAAATGCATAGCAGATAACCTGATCTCACAGACAAGAAAGACAGAAGACGGATATATTGTGGAGGCTGCCTGCAAATGGACGGATATAACGCCGGAGGCAGGAACAGAGATTGGTTTTGACATGCAGATCAATGACGGAAAAGGCGGGACACGTATCGGTACGGTAAGCTGGTATGATGAATCCGGACAGGGGTGGTCCTCACCGGGAGTATTCGGCACGATTCTTTTGTTAGACAATAGCACGCAGAAGCCGGGCGATACGCAGAAGCCGGATGATACACAGAAACCAGGCGATACGTAGAAACCAGGCGGTACGCAGAAGCCGGGCAGTACAGGGAAAGTAGAAGGGAATACTTCACAGCCGGGGAACAGTGCAACGAAGGCTCCAAGGACAGGAGATGAGAACAGACTGGGACTATGGTCTGCATTGCTGGCCATTTCCTGCGGTGCGGCGGGAACCGTGGTTTACCGTAGAAAAAGAAGGAAGAGATTAAAAGTATAACTATACAGCAGTACTCATTGACAGGGCTGTTGGGAAATGCTGTAAATGCCATTTTTCGACAGTTTTGTTTTTACATAGTCGTACCCAAAATCAGAAGGAGGCAGTCTATGAATCCGAATCCGATTATAGAATTTGACTGTCCTGATCCGGATGTGATCCGTGTCGGGGATACTTATTATATGGTGGCAACAACGATGCATTTTATGCCGGGATGTGAGATCCTGCGGTCATTTGACCTGATACATTGGGAGCATGCGTGCTATATCTATGATACGCTGGACGGCACGCCCGGACAGAAGCTTGAAGGGGATAAGAATATATATGGAAAAGGGATGTGGGCGGCTTCCATACGTTACCATAATGGGACGTTCTATGTCTGCTTTGCGGCAAATGATACAGGAAGAACATACCTGTACACCGCAGTTGATATCCGCGGACCATGGGATAAGAAGATAATAGAGGGATTTTATCATGACTGCTCGTTGCTGTTTGACGATGATGGAAAAATATATATTGCCTATGGAAACGGCAATATCTGGCTGACAGAGCTTGATGCAGATCTGTCAGGTCCGTTAAAAGGCGGCCTGCACCGTATGATTGTAAGTGATGAAGGCAATACAGTCCTGGGCTATGAAGGCTCCCACATATACAAAATCAATGGCAGGTATTATATTTTCCTGATTCATTCACGGAGGGACAGATGGATGAGGATTCAGGCATGCTATACTGCGGAAACTCTGGAAGGAGAGTTTCACGGCAGAGATGTGTTAGAAGACGACAGGGGATATTGCGGCCAGGGGGTTGCGCAGGGGGGGGATAGTAGATACCAGGGAAGAACAGTGGTATGCCGTACTGTTTCAAGATTACGGCGCTGTGGGAAGAATTCCGGTTCTTGTTCCTGTCAGATGGGTGAAGAATTATCCGGTGTTCGGAGATTGCGGGAGAATCCCGGAGAATATTGAAACACAAAGTACAAGGCCGGGGTATGTATATCAGCCGCTGGCCGGCAGTGATGATTTCATCTGCAGGCCGGATCAGAATGGGGAGTATCACCTGAACAGCAGATGGCAGTTTAATCATGAACCTGATTGGAATTGCTGTAAAGTGGACGGAATCCTTGGTTCCTATACGCTGACGGCTTCAAAGATCTGCAACAGTCTCCTGCAGGCGAAGAATACGATTACCCAAAGGATGAGATTTCCTGCGTGTGCGGCGGAAGTAACGGTGGACGCGGCTGGGCTGTCAGAGGGCGATTACGCAGGGATATGTGTACTTCAGGGGAATTATGGCATGATAGCCGTTACAAGGAAGCAGGGGAAGCTGTGGTTTTTTAGGTATAGTAACCACGATGAACAGACTGCGGTATCTTCCGGAAGAACAACTGTGCGGTTCAGGGTAGAGGCAGAGTTCGAACATATGAAGGATGAGGCAAGATTTTTTTACTATGATGAAGACAGAGCCGTCTTTGTACAGATGGGAAAAACACATCGGTTATATTTTGATCTGGATCATTTTACAGGATGCCGTTTCGGGCTGTTCCTCTTTGCATCCAAACAGACCGGGGGAAGGGTATCATTCCGGGATTTTGTATATGAATAGAGCGTTGGTCAAAACCAGCAATATATAGAAAGCAGAGAGCAATAATTGAAAAGAATACCTTGCCGTGATGGGATATTTTAGAGGAGAAGAATGGCAGAAGGGAGGATAGGGATATGAATGGACTGACAGCGCCGCGGGATCCTGAAAAAAAAAGAGATTCATTCTATATTATCCAGAATAAGGATATATTTGGGGCAAGGATGGAAGACGGAAGAGGAATCCAGTATCTGTATCAGAATAGCGGAAGGCTGGTGAACAGCGCCCGGATCACCGGGGGGATTACGGATGAAGAAGAACTCATGCTTTTAAGGAGTGTGGAGGGTTTTAAAAAGCTTGTACACAGCATAGGAGTCTCGGCGGAGACAGAAGATCCGGCTGAGGATGTGCTGTTCCGGTTTCAAATGTACGGAAAAAAGGATATCTATGGCGGAGGTACGCAGTTAGAACTGGCTTTGAAGGGAAATGGCGTTGAAAAAAGAATATATCTGTCTGATATCGTGTGGCGGGAGGATGATTGTGTACCGGGGCAGATTAAAGTGATTATGGAGAGAGCCGGGCAGCCGGCAAAGCTAAATGTAAGGTTCTATCTGAATGATGGGTTTGAAGCACCGGAAACAATGGCCGAAGATGAGATAGACTGTAGTTCCGGGGAGTATAGAAGCATGATAGCGGATTCGCTGACAGCATTAGGGGATACGGAGAGACTAAAAAGAGTCATTGCCGACGCCAGACGCGGCAGGGAAGTCACAATCGCGTATATAGGCGGCTCTGTCACACAGGGAGCAGGCGCGGCCCCGCTTCATACCAAATGTTATGCGGGTCAGTCATACAGGCTGTTTAAGGAAAGATATGGAAACGGGGATAACGTGCGTCTTATCAAAGCAGGCGTGGGGGGCACGCCTTCGGAACTCGGTATGATACGTTTTGAAAGAGATGTGTTAAGAGACGGTACAGAGAATCCGGATATGGTCATTATCGAATTTGCAGTCAACGACGGGGGAGACGAGACACAGGGCGACTGTTACGAAAGCCTTATAAGGAAAGCGCTGAAACTGCCGTGTAAGCCGGCTGTCATCCTGTTATTCTCTGTGTTTGCTGATGATGAGAATCTGCAGGAGCGTATGATACCAGTCGGCAGGCACTACAATCTGCCTATGGTAAGTATAAAAGATGCAGTAACAAAGCAGTTTTACAAGAAGTCCAAAGAAGGGAGAGTTCTTACAAAGAATCAGTTTTTCTATGATATCTACCATCCGTCCAATGTAGGACATATGATCATGGCGGACTGCCTTGGATATCTGTGGGAACAGGCCGGTCTGCAGGCAGGGACGGCAGAGGAGAAAGACCGTACGGAGAGATTGGCGCAGGCGCCGCCGCTAATTGGGAATACGTTTGAACAGGTCAGGCTGCTGGATTGCAGAGACAGTTATGACAAGGCGGCGATAGATCCGGGAGGTTTTACCGGGACAGACCATATTCTGCAATGTGTAGAGATGGATGATAGTCTGGAACCGGTAGCACAATTCCCTTATAACTGGCATTATAATGGTGCGGATACCATAAAGACCTGTTTTGAGATGGAGATTACATGCCGCGCGTTGGTACTGATATTCAAGGATACAGGGGAAACAGATGCTTCCAGGGCAGAGATTTATATTGACGGAAGACATGTGAGAACAGCAGATCCGTTTGTCAATGGATGGGTACATTGCAATCCGATGATTATTCTAAATGAAAGGACGGGCGCAAGACATATGGTCCGGATAGAACCGGAGCGTGGAAAGAAGTGTACCATACTTGGATTTGGTTATGTTGAGTAGAGGGCTGCTGCAGGTCAGAATACGGGCGCGGCAGTTTGAATCGTTGCCTTGCAGGAATAAAAGCCAGGGAAACGAGCAGGAACTATAAACAGAAATAGAGAGAAAAATGGAGGAAAATACAATGGTAACAGCATTAAATCCAATATTATGCGGTTTTTATCCGGATCCGTCTGTCTGCAGGGCGGGAGAAGATTATTATATGGTGAATTCGAGTTTTTCATATTTTCCGGGCGTGCCGATATTCCATAGCAGGGATCTGGCGCACTGGGAGCAGACGGGCAATATTCTTGACAGGGAGGAGCAGGTCTGGCTTAGGGGAGGCGAGATATCAGAGGGGATATTCGCCCCGACAATCCGGCATCACAATGGTATATTCTATATGGTTACTACGAATATGACCCGGGGCGGGAATTTTGTTGTAACAGCGCAGGATCCCGCCGGGCCCTGGTCAGATCCGTATTATCTTGGAGAAGAGGCGCAGGGGATTGATCCGAGCCTGTTTTTCGATACGGACGGCAAGTGCTATTATGTGGGAACAAGACCGAATTCACAGGGGATGCGTTATAATGGAGACTGGGAGATATGGGTACAAGAGCTGGATCTTGACGACATGAAACTGGTAGGCGACAGCCAGGTTATATGGAAAGAGGCGCTGCACGGTGCGTTGTGGTCGGAAGGGCCGCATCTGTATAAAATAGACGGATATTACTATCTGATATACGCGGAAGGCGGCACAGGACCGGAACACAGTATCTGTGCGGCGAGGTGCAGGGATCTCTTCCGGATGTTCGAGGGGTGTCCGAGAAATCCGGTGTTCACTCACAGGGATCTTGGGCTTTCTTATCCGGTTGTTTATGCGGGACATGGGGATCTTGTGGATGATGGGGAAGGGAACTGGTATATCATTATGCTTGCCTCAAGAAGATGCAGACAGCACAGCAGTATGGGAAGAGAATCGTTTCTTGCCAAGGTGACATGGGAGAATGGATGGCCGGTGATCAATGCCGGAACAGGCAGGCTTTGCGACAGAGTGGAACTCCCGTTTGAAGAGTATAGATTTGCAGATGAGATTAGTCATCACGATCATCTGCATTTCCATGAAGGAGAATTAGACGACAGGCTTCTGGGATTACAGACAAGGAATGAAGAGCAATATTCTCTTGGGGCAAGGCCGGGATTCCTGCGGTTATATGCAAGAGAAGAACGGATTACTGATAAAGTCAACGCATCTTATCTGGGAATCCGGCAGAAGGACTATTGTTTTGAAGTAAGCGTGGGAGTAGAATTCGTGCCCGGGGAGCAGGAAAGTGCAGGACTGGTGTACTATCAGAATCATGAGAATCATCTGCGAATGGAGATAACAGAGAAAAAAGGCAGAAGAATATTCTGTGTAACCGCCCATATACATGGAAAGGATCAGATTATATCTGAAACGCCGATTGGCCAGGAGGGAATGGCAGAGATTATACTAAGAGCCAGGGAACAGACGGCGGCGGTGTGGGTAAAAGCAGGCGGACAGAAGACTCTGGCGGCAGAAGATAACAGCCTGCTGCCATATACGACGGAGGAAGCAGGAGGATTTGTGGGGTGTACGGTCGGGATGTATGCATCTGCAAACGGTAAAAGCAACGGCAATTATGCAGACTTTGCGTGGCTGGCATACGATACGCTGCAGGCATAGGAGACTATGATTCTGGAGGAAAACGGCTGGAGAACATTTTCCGATATTCGGTGGGTGTACAGCCGTTTATTATTTTGAACATGCGTATGAAGGAAGACAGGCTTGTATATCCGCAGCTGAGTGCGGCATCCGTGATGGACGTGTCCGGATCTGCAAGAAGTCTTCCGGCGTGTTCGATTCTTTTCCGGTTAAGGTATTGATAAAAGGTTGTAGCAGTAAACTGCTTAAAAAGCCGGGTAAAGTGATATTTGCTGAACCCGGCCTGTTTTGCAATATCATCAAGATTCAAGTCTTCACAGAAGTGTTCGTTAATGTAATTGCAGATGGACAGGAACTTTTTAGAATATTCCTTGTGTACATGGCCGCCGCCGCAGAGATGCTCAAAATGATCTGTTATATTGTGGCCGATCAGGACGAAGATTTCAAGCAGTTTTGAATAAATGACAGTTTCAAGCAGAAGACTGCCGGTGTTGTATTCTTTCTGGATCTGCAGGAGTAAACAGGAAATCTGCCGGTGTATTCTGGGGAAATTGTCTTCTGTTATTTTTAAAGCAGGCGATATATGGCTTATAATGGAGCCAAATCCGCGGATGGAAGAGAGCATGGTGATCTCGGCCTGGAAGATGATACGTCTGCCGCATGACGGGGCTTTTAGGGCGTGGATTACCCCCGGACTGATGAAAATGATATCATCAGGGTTTAATAGAATCGTACTCTGGTTGACTTCGACAGAATATGTGTTCTCCAGCGGCATGATGATTTCCAGAGGAGTATGCCAGTGGTTCGGATAGTCTTCTGCCTGGGTATTGGTGTATAGACGGAGATTAGTATTTTCTTTGTAAGTCACAATCTCATGTAATCCGTTTAGATTCTCAATCATAGTTTTCTCCCGTTACGTTCTCTATATAATGTAATTGTAATATTATCTGTCGTATATGACAAGAAGGAAATAGCAATAATTGATAATTCGCAGGCAAAAAACAGATAGATTTCAGAATTATATTTTGCTAAAGTATAGATAATCAAATATCATTTTAAGGAGCAGGGAAATGAGTGAAAGAACAAGAGAGTATGCACATGAGCTTGTAGAGCAGATGACAACAGAGGAGAAAATATGGCAGATGCTGTATGAATCGCCGGCCATCGAGAGGCTTAAGATACCGGCGTATAACTGGTGGAATGAAGCACTGCACGGGGTGGCGAGGGCAGGGGTTGCCACTGTTTTTCCCCAGGCAATCGGGATGGCGGCGGCCTTTGACCCGGATTTTTTGTACAGGATTGCAGATGTGATATCTACGGAAGGACGTGCAAAGTTCCAGGAATTTTCAAAACGCGGAGACAGGGGGATTTATAAGGGACTGACCTTTTGGGCGCCGAATATAAATATATTCAGAGACCCGAGATGGGGACGGGGACATGAGACATTTGGCGAGGATCCGTACCTGACGGCAGAACTTGGTATGGCATTTATCAGAGGAATTCAAGGGGACGATCCGGATCATCTGAAAGCGGCCGCCTGCGCCAAGCATTTTGCGGTACACAGCGGGCCGGAGGCGCTGCGTCATGAATTTGACGCACAGGTATCAGAGCATGATCTGTATGATACTTATCTGTATGCTTTCTGCCGGTGTGTAAAGGATGCGAAGGTAGAGGCTGTGATGGGCGCTTATAACAGAGTGAACGGGGAGCCTGCATGCGGAAGCCAGAGACTGCTTAGGGATATTCTGAGAGATGAATGGAATTTTGAGGGACATGTAGTATCTGACTGTTGGGCAATCAATGATTTCCACCTGCATCACTGTGTAACAGACACAGTGGAAAGGTCTGCCGCAATGGCAGTAAATAATGGATGCGATCTGAACTGTGGAAGCGCTTTTCTGCATCTTGGCAAAGCGCTGACGCAGGGGTTTGTAAGCGAGGAAGCCATCACAGAAGCGGTGGAACGTCTCATGGATGTCCGTATCCGTCTTGGGATGATGGAGGATTACAAATCGCCGTATGAGAGTATTTCTTATGATAAGATCGAATGCCGGGAACATACAGAACTGTCTGTGGAAGCGGCGCTTAGAAGTCTGGTCCTGTTAAAAAACACAGATCATATATTGCCGCTGGATAAGAAGAAAGTTGGGACGATTGCCGTAATCGGTCCGAACGCGAATTCAAGAGATGCCCTGGTTGGTAATTATACAGGAACTTCTTCTCTGTATATTACTCCTCTTGAAGGTATACAGCAGTATGCAGGAGATGAAGCAAGAGTGCTGTATGCGCAGGGCTGCCATCTGTACAAAGATAAGGTGGAATTTCTGGCGGAGGATAAGGATCGTTTTCAAGAAGCGGTGATGGCGGCGGAGAAGGCAGATGTAGTAATCATGTGCCTTGGCCTGGATGCAACGATAGAAGGAGAAGAAGGCGACGCAGGCAATGAATATGCAAGTGGAGATAAGCCGGGACTGAGACTTCCGGGTCTGCAGCAGGAACTCCTTGAGACAATAGCCGCGTTAGGAAAACCGGTGATACTTGTTCTGTTAGCAGGAAGCGCGCTCGATTTGTCCTGGGCGGACCGGCATGTAGATGCAATCATTGACGCATGGTATCCGGGCGCCCGCGGCGGAAAGGCGATTGCAGAGATGATATTCGGGGAGAAATCACCTTCAGGGAAATTGCCGGTTACTTTTTATGCGGATGAAAAGGAACTGCCGGATTTTTGTGACTATAGCATGAAAAACCGTACCTACCGTTATACAGATTGTGAGATTTTGTATCCTTTCGGGTATGGGCTTTCTTATACAGACGTTGGATATTCAGAGCCTTCGATAAGCTGCGAAGAATGTGGCGTGAAAGATTCTGTTACTGTTACTGCGCATGTTACGAACAGAGGAAATTATCAGATTCAGGAAAGTGTCCAGGTTTATATCAGGCATGAGGACCGGGCAGATTATGAACCGGGATTTCAGCTCAAAGGAATCAAGAATATAACATTAAACCCGGGTGAAACAAAAGAAGCAGAGATTGTATTGGATATGCGGGATTTTGCTGTTATTACAGAAGAAGGGCGGTGTGTGGCGAGGCCAGGAGTGTACAAAATCAGTATCGGCGGATGTCAGCCGGACCAGAGAAGTGTGGAATTAACCGGGCGTTGGCCGGACATCTTCCAGATAAAAAGAAACGGCAGGGAAGAAAATGTAATATATTGACAGCAAGGGGCCTTTTGAGTAATTCGGAAGGCCTTTGACAGCGTATAAGTCTATAGCGAAAGGCTGCTGCAGACAGCTGTATCCGCAGGGTTCCGGGACGGACGGGCAGTTTCCAGAAGCAGGGGAGACTGTCCGAAAACACAAAAGTCAATTTTGAAAGTGGAGGATACTACCCAAGATACAACAATAGAAAAACAGGAAATGGTGTCAGAAAATGATTTTGTGGTTCATTCAGATATAAAAGTGGAGAATGAAGACCGGTCAAAATTAGTTTTCGGACAGCCTGAGGGGGGATTCTATGAAAGAGATATTATATAAGCCGGGGGAATGGTTTGATAAATATTGTATAAAGAAAAAGTTCTATTTTTCGTATATATTGTGTGTTCTGCTTCCGCTGATTATTACGGACAGCGTGATCATATTTATCGTGATACATTCAGACAGGACGCTGCATTATAGAGAGATGGAGAATGCCGCGAATGCCGTACAATACTATATAAGCAATTCTGCGGAACAGGCGGCGGGGTATGCAAAACGGATCTATACGAATAAGTATGTCAATGACTTTCTCGAAAGACAATATGAGAATACTTACGATTATGTGACCAGTTACTATGATTTTTTCAAAGGGATGTGGTTCGACGGCGCTATGGGCTCTAATTATGTAAGAACAGTTTTGTATGGAAACAATGATACACTTATCAACGGTGGAAAAGTTTCGAATATAGACCGGGATGCCGGTTCGTTATGGTATCAGCAGTTTAAAGCATCAGGCCTGCAGCAGATGCTTTTGTTTGACTATCATGCTTCAATGACCGAACCGAACCGCAGGATGCTGTTTCTTACACGGCTGAACTCTTATAATCAGACAAGTGATAATTTCCTTCTGGTTGAGTTTGATTATACCGGAATCAACCGGTATTTAAAAGAAATGAATTATGCGATGGATGTGTTTATCTGCCGGGATGGAGAGGTCGTGCTGTCAAACGGGAGGCATTCCAGTACGGCAAAAGCGTTTGAAAAATTTACGGAATATGACAACGTGGGATATCAATCAAGCCTGCGGATTTATGGAACGGATCTTGATATATATGTCATGAATGCAAAAAATATGATTGCAGAGGAAATCAAAAGACAGCTGCCCGTCATCTTGTTTCTTTTCATCGTGAATGCAATCCTGCCCGTCATCGTGTATAGGGATAAGATAAAGGAACAGGAAATCATAGTCGAGAGACAGAGGGCCGAACTGCTGGCGCTGCGGAGTCAGATTAATCCTCATTTCCTGTTTAATACACTGGAAAGTATCCGGATGCACAGTGTTATCAAAAAAGAAAAACAGACAGCGGAGATGATTGAGAAACTGGCAGTGCTGCAGCGGCAGTATGTAGAATGGGGCGAGGATATGGTGAAGGTATCAAAAGAGATGGAATTTGTGCAGACATATCTGGATATCCAGAAATACAGATTCAGTGACAGGCTGTCCTGCGAGATTGAGATGGATGAGCGGTGCAGTGAGTTCAGAATACCCAAGCTGACCATCGTTACGTTTGTAGAGAATGCCTGCGTACATGGAATTGAAAGTAAATCGTCAGCCGGATGGATCTTCGTCCGTATTTATCTTGAGGATATGTATATGCATATAGAGATTGAGGATACAGGCAAAGGAATGAAGAAGGAGGGAATGGAAAGCCTGTTGTGGAAAATGCGGAATGCAAGTATCGGGCTTTTGCAGGAGAAGGAGCGTGTCGGTATCCTGAATGCCTGTCTTCGTCTGAAGATGAAGACAGATGATGAAGTGATGTTTGAACTTGATGGAGAAGAAGGAATCGGATTCTTGACACATATAAAGATTCCGTGCAGGTATTTGGAACCGGAGGTGGCACAATGTTGAGAGTATTATTGGTAGATGATGAGCAGGTTATCGTGCAGGGACTTATGGCATTGATTGACTGGGAGAAGGAAGGGTTCGTGATTGCAGGGACAGCCTCGGACGGGAAGGAGGCGCTCCGGTTTATAGAGCATATTCGTGTCGACTTGATCATGGCAGATATAAACATGCCGGAAATCTCCGGATTACAGCTTTTGCAGAAGATTCGTACAGAGAAGCTTTCAGACGCATTTTTTATAATATTAAGCGGGTTCGCGGAGTTTTCCTATGCGCAGGAGGCCATCAGGTATAAATGTACCGATTATATACTAAAGCCGATCAAGAAAGAGCAGCTTATGGATACGCTGCATAAGATCAGTGAAATGACTGCAGATAAGGAAGCGAGGAATCGGACGAACCGGAAGATGGAGCGGGAATATCTTGCGAGGAATCTCATCGCAGTAATAAAGGGAAAATATGACGAAGTTAATCTGGAAATTATCAGGGAGCAGGTGTGTTTTGAAGGCAGTATCCGCTATGTTGAGATAGAACTGAACGAGAATCTGCTTGATGAAGAGATTGCAGATGAAGAGAAACGGACATATCAGAGGCGTTTATCAGAGGTCTGTGCGGATTATCTGGGAGACTATGCGGATCATTGTGTCTTCGATGTGTCTGGCAAGGAGAACATATATGATATTGGTTTTGTATACTGCGACTATATAGCGGAGAAGGATTTCAGGACTGAGAAAAATTATCTGGAAAATTTTCTGGCCTATCTGCGTGAAGAAGCGGATCTGCCCGTGATTATGCTGGTCGGGAAAAAGGTGGATGATATTCAGAATATAGCAAAATCATACAGTACGGCCTGCATACTGAGATCCTGCCAGGGCTTTAAAAATCTAAAAGATATCTATTATTATGATGAAGAGATACAGGTGTCCGGCAGCGGAGTCGTTCTGTGCAAAAAGGAGATTGACGCTTTGCTGCAGTCTATAGAACAGAATCAGGAGACGGAAATTGTAAAAAACGTAGATAATTTTTTTGAAGAAATACAGAAGATGGGGGTTGGGGGAGACAAGAGTTTAAATATAGATTATCTGCTTTTCCAGCTGATTCATCTTGCAACACAGCAGGACGATAATGTAAATCAGGAAGAAATATTGAGACTTATCAGCGAGCAATCTTTTAAAGAGGGGCTTACACGGGGGAGTAAGGCGCATTTATTAAGGTTCTCACGAGAGTATGCCTTGTATCTCGCACAGTTGCGTCAGAATGTATCAGGAGGTATTCTGACAGAGATTGAGAAGGAGATCAGGACGCATTTTGCAGAGAATCTGACTCTTAAGGGGCTGAGTGAGAAATATTATGTGAACAGCGCGTATCTGGGACAATTGTTCCGGAAAAAATATGGATGTTCATTCAAGGATTATCTGAACCGGACCAGAATTGATGCGGCGGCGTTCCAGCTTGTCCAGACAGATAAGAAGATCTATCAGATAGCGGAAGAAGCAGGGTACCATAATCTTGATTATTTTGTCAGCCGTTTTATTGATGCAAAGGGCATTACCCCTGCGAAGTACCGGCGTAATGCAAGAATATAGGTATATATCTATATTTTACCATGTTATATCCTATAATTTGCCCGATTGAAAAAATCTTCCTTTCTTAATAAAATTTTAATATACCAACGGAAAGAGGAGGATATTAATATGAAAAGAAGACGTCTGATAGCACTATTGCTTACAGCAGTAACTGCAGCATCTCTGGTCACTGGCTGCGGCAAGGGAAAAGACAAGTCATCAGAGGATGGAGTGAAAGAATTCACGGCATTTTTTGCCGTACCTAATCCGGAGATCAATGATGACAATGAGATTCAGCAGATGATAGCAGAAAAGACAGGGGCAAAGGTGAAGGAAACCTGGCTTACCGGGCAGACTGCGGAGGAAGCGGTTGGTACGTTGATTGCCGGCGGGGAGTATCCGGATTTTATAGAAGGCGCAGGCGGACAGAAGCAGTTGTATGACGCGGGTGCGCTGGTGGCTCTTGATGATTATCTTGACGATTATCCTAATATCAAGGAGTTCTTTACAGAGCAGGAGTGGGATTCCCTGCGTCAGGATGACGGACATATCTATTGGATTCCGCAGTTCTCGAATATATACGGAGAAGAGAGGACCTGTGAACATAACGATGAGGCATTCTGGATTCAGACCAGAGTACTGAAATGGGCCGGATATCCGGAGGTAAAGACGCTGGATCAGTACTTTGACCTGATCGCGAAGTATAATGAGGAGAATCCGACGATGGAAGACGGTACGGCGAACATTCCTTATACAATCATGTGTGAGGACTGGAGATATTTCTGTCTGGAGAATGCGCCGATGTTTCTTGACGGATATCCAAATGATGGATGCTGTCTTGTGGACCCGGAGACACACAAAGTGACGGATTATAATACGACGCCTACGGCGATTGCCTATTTCAAGAAACTTAATGAAGAATACAAGAACGGACTCGTAGACAGGGAATCATTTACCCAGACATATGATGAATATATTGCGAAGCTGTCAAGCGGGCGTGTGCTTGGTATGGTAGATCAGTGGTGGGATTTTGCATTCAACGCAGGAGACGCAATCAAGTCGGCAGGACTTGACAAACAGGGGTGCAGCTATGTTCCGCTGCCGATTACGATTGATGAGGGAATCACGAATCAGTGGCATAATGCCGGCGGTGTAGTGAATGTCAGTTCCGGGCTTGCAATCTCCGTAAGTTGTGAGGATGTAGAGGGAGCGTTGAAGTTTGTAGATGATTTGTTGGAGCAGGATATACACGATCTCCGGTTCTGGGGTGTGGAAGGTACAGATTATCAGGTAGACGATGAAGGCGTATTCAGCCGTACGGATGAAATGAGAACCCAGTGTGCAGATACTGCGTACAAGGCTTCCCATCTGTGTACATATTCTTATTTCCCACAATGGCTTGGAACAAGCCGCGATGGAATCAATGCCATGAAACCGGCAGAGCAGGAAGGCGAGTTCTATGACGCGCTGAAGGACGACGTAAAGGAATGCTTTGATGCATACGGAGCCAAGTCATATGTAGATATGCTCGGGAAAAATGATTCACCGGGATCCTGGTATCCGATGTGGAGTTATTCGAATACATATACAACTGATACAGACGCAGGAATGGCATGGACTAAAATCGGTGAAGTTAAGCATGAATATCTTCCGAAGGTGGTTATGGCAGATAATTTTGACAGCGCATGGAAAGATTATATGAAGAAATATGAAGAATGTAAGCCGGAGGATTTCCTTGAGGATCTGCAGAAGGAAGCGGACCGCAGGATAAAAGAAGCAGAAAAATACAAGTAGTATCTGCTTGAAACCGGAGGTGAAAATATGTCTGCGATAACTAAGAAAAAGAAGAAACAAGTTGAGAACGAACCTAAGGTACCGATTACCTGGAAGGAGATTAAGAAACAGAAGGTTCTGTTATTCTGGTCGGCGGTTATAGTCTTATATGGAATTATCTTTTATTACCTTCCATTAGGCGGGTGGCTGATGGCATTCCAGAATTATAAGCCGGCAAAGGGACTGCTCCATTCAGAATTTGTAGGGCTGGAGAAGTTCCAGAGATTGTTTTCTGACGATACTTTTGTGCGGGTTATCAGAAATACATTGGCAATGGGTGTTATAAACCTGGTTGTAACGTTTGTAATGGCGATTATATTTGCAATATTACTGAACGAGATACGTCTGAAGAATACGAAGAAAGTCATACAGACCGTATCCTATCTGCCGCATTTCCTGTCATGGATTATCGTTACAGGTATTTTGCATGATGCATTAAGCGGGACCGGAATCATAAATGAGCTTTTAAGGAATCTGCATATTATTGATCATTCGATTGACTTTTTTGCACATCCTTCGTATTTCTGGCCGATTGTAGCTTTTGCGAATGTGTGGAAGGAGACCGGTTGGAATGCTATCATCTATCTATCTGCGATTACGGCGATAGATCCGTCGTTATATGAAGCGGCGGCGATAGACGGAGCAGGAAGATTTGGTAAGATCAGATACGTAACCCTACCCGGAATTAAGTCTACGATTATTATCCTGCTGTTGATGAATGTCGGTAATGTGCTGAACGCAGGATTTGAGATTCAGTACCTGTTGGGTAACGGGCTTGTAAAGAGTGTGGCTGAGACCATAGACATCTATGTACTGAAATGGGGTATCAGCCAGGGTGATTATGCAATCGGTACAGCGGCCGGTATATTCAAGAGCGTCGTTAGTATCCTTCTGATTGTAATTGCGAATCAGGCTGCGAAACGAAGCGGTGAAGAAAGATTGTATTAGAGAGGAGGAATGAGTCATGAATAATAAGAAAACTGGTGCAGACAGAGCATTCTCCGTGTTTATTGCAATTTTTATGATCATATTTGTAGTTGTCACCCTGTATCCGGTTCTAAATACTCTGGCAATCTCGTTCAACGAGGGTACAGATGCTTTGAAGGGCGGAATTTATCTTTGGCCAAGGAAGTTTACGTTAAAGAATTATGTTACGATTCTGCAGAAGAATAATCTTATAACAGGAGCAGTTGTTACAGTTGCGCGAACCGTGATAGGAACATTGCTGTCACTGGTGCTTAATGCAATATTAGCTTTTATTGTCAGCAGGCCGAGATTCTTGTTCCGCAAACAGCTGTCACTGTTCTGGGTTATTACGATGTATGTAAACGGTGGTATGATTCCGACATTTATCCTGTATAAGAATCTGCATCTTACGAATACGTTCTGGGTATATATTGTCCCGGGAGTAATCAGCGCATTTAATATGCTTGTAATACGTACATATATGAACGGACTTCCGAATAGTCTTGTGGAATCGGCGCAACTTGATGGGGCCGGCTATACTACGATTTTTATTAAGATAATATCACCTTTATGTAAGCCAGTATATGCAACAGTTGCATTGTTTGTTGCGGTCGGGCAGTGGAATTCATGGTTTGATGCAATGCTCTATAATCGTATGAGCGGGGAATATACAACATTACAGTACGAATTGATGAAGCTGTTGTCGTCGGTAACCAACCAGGGCGCTTCGGCCGAATCTATGAAGAATGCAGTGGGGGCGGTAACGCCTACTTCTGTAAGAGCAGCGGCAACGATTATTACGATGCTTCCTATTATCTGTATCTATCCGTTCCTGCAGAATTACTTTGTAGCAGGATTAACACTTGGCGGTGTTAAGGAGTAAGTTTAACTTCTATAAAGAAAAAGTCCGGTGTACAGGGAACAAGATTAAGTTCTCTGTGCACCGGCTTTTTTTGCGTCTGAATTTATCATCTGCCTGTCTCTCGTTTTTTAATGTGATTATAGAAAGTATTGTAACTATTCAGCCTTTCGGCTGAACCTATATGTTAATTCGTACTTTGAGAAGTCTTTAATGTTAGTAATATCGGAGAAAATAAATTTTGTGTTTGATGAATTTTCCACAAA
>Ga0137302_10461_pt1 | contig 19518 bp, 23 predicted proteins | sample Ramsor2O_GlcNAcB_FD_97184 | JGI IMG/M metagenome (GOLD analysis project Ga0137302, IMG submission 97184) | Mouse cecal microbial communities from Vienna, Austria - N-Acetylglucosamine amended with D2O_GlcNAcB | ecosystem: Host-associated > Mammals > Digestive system > Large intestine > Cecum... | reverse complement strand
GAAGTAGAAGGAACGGGAATCCAGGATGCATTAAAGACCCTGTTTAATGCGCTGACCGATTTCAGTGCCAATGCGGACAATGCTACCCATGCCAACATAGTTATGACAGCATTTAAAGGAGTGGCGCACACGCTGAACCAATACGACCAGAAGTTAAAATCAATTGCACAGCAGGAAAAAGAGAACCTGGCGATTGCGGTGAAAGATATAAATGCAAAGATCGAACAGATCAGCCAGCTGAATAAAAGTATTACGGAAGAGGTATTTGTAAACCCTGATTATGACGGCATTAATTATGGTCCCAATGAATTGATGGATCAGAGAAATGTATTGCTGGATGACCTTTCCCGATATGGCAATGTAAAAGTACAGCCCCGGGAAGACGGCGGTGTCCAGGTTACGTTTAACGGCAAAGTCATCATCGATGCGGTTGGCGGAACTTATACCAGTGATGGGATCCGCCTGGGCGATGATGGAGTCTCCATGAGCTGGATCAGCGATTCCACGGGAATTGGATTGGATACCGGGGCTTTACGCGGTTTTACAGAAATGCTCACCGGTGACAATACACTCAGCAAGGGTATTCCGTATTATCAGAAAAAGCTGGATAATCTGGCAAATGCTTTTGCTCAGGCATTTAACCAGGTTGTGCCCAATGACGGAGCAAAAGAGGGAGAAAACCAGTTTAAAACATTACTGGAGGGAGACAGCGGAATTATTACGGCAGGTAATATTACAGTAAGTGATGCATGGGCAAAAGATCCGGCATATATTTTAAGACCGGAAAACCCGGATGGCGGTACAGATAATGAGTTTATACTGGCAATGAAAGCTCTTTTAGATCAGGATGTTCAGGTGGATGACGAGTTTACAGGTACTTTTAAAGAATATGTGACCTTTATCACCACTTCTCTGGGAAGTGATATTACGTTAAATAACGGAAGGCTGGATTCTTCCCTTTCGGTAGCGCAGAGTGTGGATGATAACAGAATGTCTGTGTCCGGTGTATCATTAAATGAAGAAGGCATTAATATGATGACCTACGATAAGGCATTTAAAGCGCTCAGCCGTTTAATGACGGTTATGGATGAGCAGCTTGAAATGCTGATAAATAAAACAGGCGTTGTAGGAAGATAGAACAGAACGGCCTGAATACTAAGAAAATACAGTTGATGGAAAGGGAAGCCACGCTTGTGGCGGTATTGCAGTGTAATATGCAATAAGCAATGGGTGTAATTATGAGAATAACAGAAAACGGACTTACAAATTCCTATATGGCAAGCTTAAACCGCAATATATCCAATTACGCTTCTTCTAATTTAAAACTTTCATCCAGGCGTAATTTTAATCATGTTTCCGAAGATACGGCAACAGCATCAAAAGCATTTGTTGTCAGGGATCAGCTGGCTAAAAATGATTCCTATATCCGAACGATTGAAAGTGCCAGAAGTGAACTGTCATCGGCGGAAAGCAGTATCAATACCGTAAGTTCCATGCTTCAGACCATATATGAGCGTGTGACAAAAGGAATGAGTGACAACGTCCCGGTGGTAGACAAAGAATTAATAGCAAAAGAAATTGACGGTCTGAAAGAATCCATCATGCAGACGATGAATGCCCAGTTTGGGGATAAGTTTTTATTTTCCGGGTCGGGAAATAAAGATGTGCCATTTACCGTTGGAGAGGATGGAAAATTGATGTTTAACGGAGTCCCGGTAGATGATGCAACGGCTGCTACAGATTTTGGGGAGAATAAAGAGATTTATCTGGACATCGGATTTGGTTTGCAGGTATCGGGAGGTGTACTGGATCCTAAATCAGCAATTAAAGTATCTACCTCCGGTGCGGATGTTCTGGGATACGGAAAGTCCAAAGACAAAGACGGTACGGAAATGTCTAATAATATATACAACCTGATTGATGATATTACAAAACAGCTGCGTGCCGGAGATTCTGAGGGGCTGGGTAAAACAGTGACTCAGCTAAAGAAAAGGCAGAATTCTCTGTTGGGAACAATTGCAGAGATTGGTACCAGAGACAGCCTGCTGGAACGTACACAAGACAGGCTGGAGGCAGATCAGATCAATCTGAAAAAGCATCAGAATGAACTGGAATCTGTAAATCTGGAAGAAGAGTCCATTAATAACAAGGGTTATGAAATGGCATGGATGGTTACGCTGCAGCTTGGAAATAAAATAATTCCGGCATCTATATTTGATTTTATGAGGTAATTGCAGGAGAGAGGTGTTGAGAGATGAATGTATTGAAAATTACCACAACCCCCATTAAACTTTCTATGACATCACAAAAAGCCAGACTGGAATCAGAAATTCCGGCTCCGGAAGTAGAGATGGTCACAACTCATGGGCATTTTAACATGAGGTCTAAAAATATAAAGGTGAATATAGATACTTTTAATACCAGAGAAAGCACCGGTTTCCGCACTGCCAGGGGGCTAATGCAGGATTCCTATGATGCAGGCAGACAGGACGCCCTGGATGCCATTGCCCAGTATGCTGAGATTGGTAACCAAATGGCTCAGATTCAGAAAGGGGCAAATATTCCGGACATTTTGTACCAGCAGAGAATGGTAAAAAGCGTGGCTACGGAACAGCGTTTTATTCCGTCCGTTGGACCCGATATTTCCTGGGAGCCCAACAGCCTGGAACTGGAGTATGTAATGGGACAGGTAGAGTTTACGCCTAACATAACCATGTCAAACAGAACCTATATACCAGGCGATCTGACCATTGACGTGGAGCAATATCCCAAGGTGGAAATTGAGTACGTGGCGGATCCTATTTATGTACCGCCCAGCGCAAACCTTAATTACCAGGAAATATAGTGTCACCTGGCGCCGATATCAGGCACTATATATCGGCGTATTTACGCCGTTAGGCGCTAGTACAGCAGGACAGGGGAGGAACAGCTAGATGCAGATTGAGACCAGAGATTTTGGTATTATAGATATCAAAGAAACAAATATTATAACTTTTAAACAGCCTATTTTTGGATTTGAGGATTATACCCAGTTTGTATTGGTTTCAGACGGGAATATGGGAAACGGTATCTGCTGGCTGCAGTCAATCGAACAGAAAACGATATGCTTTATTTTAATAAACCCGTTGGAGGTCTGTAAAGATTATGCCCCTGTTGTAATGCAGGACGTATTATTTACCCTGCAGGCAGTACCGGAGGATGAATTAGACTGCTGGGCGATCCTGGTAGTGGGGTCAGATTTCAGGAAGTCAACGGTAAATCTGAAAAGCCCAATCTTAATCAACCACAAAATGAAGTGTGCCATGCAGATCATATTGGATCAGGATTATCCAATCAGAAAGACTATATTTGACGGGGGGAGCGAGAAAGAGTAGATGCTTATTTTATCAAGAAAAGTAGGAGAGTCCCTGAAAATTGGAGATGATATTGAAATATTTGTCACAGAAATAAAGGGTGATAAAGTAAGACTTGGAATCTCGGCACCCTCAGAATTAAAAATAAACCGCACCGAGTTGTATCTCACTGTGGAAAATAACAAAGAGGCAGCAGATAAAGTAGATTTATTAAAAGTATTTCAGTTATCCAGAAGTCTGCATAATAACGGGAATGATACGGGAAATGAGGAATAAATGGAAGAAATAGAAAAACTCATGGGTCTTTTGGAACAGAAGAAACAGTATTTTATTTATTTCCGGAATGAAAGCAGCATGGCTGTGAATCTGACACTTACGGAAATAGACCAGTATGAAAAAGCGCTGGAAAAAAGAGGACAGCTGATACTGAAAATAAACCAAATTGATGAAGAAATCCGCCATATAGCAGAGAACATGGAAGATGGAGAGGAGGCATTGGCTGCACTGAAAAACACCAGCAGCTACGGAAGCCTGAAACCGTCGTTACAGAAGTTGTTTGAAATTGGTCAGGAAATCTTTAGCATAATCAATATGATACAGGAAACGGACCGGCAGGCTGCTGCAAATTTGAATCGGTTAATGTCAGAGGTTCAGGACAGAATAAAAGAAAACAATAAAAATACAAAGCTGACAGGATATTACAGCCACCTTAATTATGGTGTGAAAAAAGGATTCCTGTATAATGAAAAAAGATAGGGGGAAGTCAAATGTCAATAGAAACAGTAACAGGCGCTAAAAGCCGTAACATGATGCCTGGTCTGGTTTCGGGAATGGACACTGCAAGTATGGTTGACAGTATGTTGTCGGGCACGCAGTCGAAGCTGGATAAGCAGAATGCGGCAAAGCAGCAGATTTTGTGGAAACAGGAAATTTATCGTGATATTATATCAAAAGCAAATGCCTTTCAGACTAATTATCTCACATACAGCAGTTCAAAAAATATAAATTTCCTGTCAAACGGCTTTTATAACACCATGACAACTTCCAGCAGCTCATCTGCTGTAAAAGTACTGTCTACGGGGTCAAATGCGCCGGGAAGCATGTCCATCAAGGTGAACCATCTGGCTACCGCATATAAAGCCAAATCCACTACGCCCGTCTCACGGAACCTGGAAGGATCCATTGACATGGCAAAGCTGCTGGATGGTAAAACCTATTCCATTGACGTAACCCTTGACGGAGTCCGCAAGACAATTGAATTTAAGGGTACAAATGATCCGGGACAGACAGCGGATAAGAACATGCAGGATACTATTGATAATCTAAACCAGAATCTGAAGTATGTATTCGGCAGTACCGTGCAGGCTGTGAAAAACGGAGGGAAAATTCAGATTGGAAGCAGCAGCACTACGAATACCATAACGGTAAATAAAACAGCTGTCAATGCCGGAGATGCAGATAAACCGGAGGATGCTCTGGGTCTGTTTGGACTGTCAGAGGGAGCTTCCAATAAAGTAAATCTGAATCAGGAACTGGGCAATGTATCCTTTTTGCAGGAGTTGGCAGGAGAAAAATTTGAATTTACTATTAATGGAAAAAAGATTAGCGTGGACAGGAACCAAAGTCTGGCAGAGGTAATCGGCTCCATCAATGGGAGCGGTGCCAACGTCCGTGTTACCTATTCCTCAAGTGAAGACCGCTTTATGATAGAATCCACCTTGATGGGAGACATTTCCGGAATTAAAATGGAACAGACTTCCGGGAACCTGCTGTCTGTATTATTTGGAAAAGGCAGCGGAAGCGGAGTGACGGGAGGTAAGGTCACTGCAAATGAATTAAAGGCTAAAAATAATGTAGACAGTACGCTGTTTAGCGCAATCCTGGACACTACGGATAAATCCAATGCTACTATGACCCTAAATGTAAACGGTATGCAGATTGGGGTTTCCGTTCCCGCAAATCCTGCCGGTGTGCCGTATACGGAAGCAGAATTTGTTCAGGAGCTTAATAAGGCATTAGAAAACAGATTTGGAAAGGGAGCAGACGGCAATGCCAATATTTCCCTGCAAATCAACGGGGGACAGGCGGTCATACATTCCAAGGATGGCTACAGTGTTAAAATTGACCGTACCGGGGACTTTAATATGATGGAAGCTCTGGGGTTTGATGAAGGTCAGAAACAGGATGCCAACGAAGATACTTTATTAAGTGATCTTGGGTTAGGCGGAACTATTCATGTAAATGGAACCTCTCTTACCGTAAATCCTTCCTGGAGCCTGAAGGATTTTGCCAGGGAATTACAGAATGCTGGTGCCGGCACAGTTACCTTTGACAATGACTCCGGAACTTTATCCATACAGGGTGTAACAGGAAGCGGATTTACGTTGTCCGGGGGTGACGCAGATGGTAATGCGCTTTTGAAAAAGCTTATTGGAAACAGCAGCGTTACGTTTAATACTGCGGATGCTTCCCTTACGGAAACAGCAGGCAGTAATGCAGAATTAGAGGTAAATGGAGTACTTATTGAACGGAACAGCAACCAGTTTCTCCTGGACGGAATTACCATCCAGTTAATGGAAACCACTACGTCGGCTATTAGCTTGACAAGCGAACGCAATACAGATAAAATTGTAGAAGGAATCAAGGATTTTGTTAAAGATTACAATGAATTTATTGATGGAGTCAACAGCCTTCTTCATGAAAAAGCCATGTATCAGCAGTACCCGCCGCTGACAGCGGAACAGAAGAAAGAAATGTCCGAATCAGAGATTAAATTATGGGAAGAGAATGCCAAAAAAGGACTTGTACGCAGTGATGATGACATCTCAGCTTTTTTAAGCAATATGCGGTCGGCATTCTATTCAAAACTGGATGAAGCGGGAATGGGCATTTATGATATAGGTATTGAGACCTCTTCCAATTATAAAGATTACGGCAAACTGGTTGTGAATGATGAGAAGCTTAAGGAAGCCGTTGCCAACAATATAGAAGGAGTCCAGAAGCTGTTCATGGCGGAGAAAAAGATCGTGAACGGGGAAGAACAGCAGGGGATCATGGGACTGCTGGATGATTACATAAAAAAAGCTGTCAATATGAGTTCCGGTTCTCCGGGTACTCTGGTACGGACGGCAGGTGTTGCCGGAATGACCACCGAGACCATGAATTACATGTATGACCAGCTTAAAGGAATAGACCAGAAAATTGCACAGCTTAAAAACCAGTACACTACAGAATATAACCGATACTGGAAGCAGTTTACCCAGATGGAAAAGATGATTCAGAACATGAATTCACAGGGCTCCTGGCTCAACCAGCAATTTTCGTAAATTAAAAAGGTAAAGTTTGGAACAAAAGCGTTCCATACTTTCTATTGAAGCAGTACCGCAGACTCGTCAGCGGTATGCAAGGGGTATAAGAGTGAAAGAAAAACCGCTTTCACACTACTATAAATGCAGTATTGCAGACTTGTCTGCGATATGCAGGAGGTATAAAATGCAAAATCCATATGAGAAATATAAACAGCAGTCTGTCATGACAATGACCCAGGGAGATATGGTAAAGCTGTTGTTTGAAGAAGCTGTTAAACAATTAGAAAGAGGAACAGGCTGTATAAAAAATAAGGATATTCCGGGCAGTAACGATGCACTGCAGCGTGCCCAGAAAATATTTAACCATCTGCTCTCTACGCTGGATCAGCAGTATGAGATAGCAGGCAGTCTGGCTTCTTTATATGAGTTTTTTAACTATAAAATTATTCAGGCCAATATTAAAAAAGATCCGCAGGAGCTGGAGGATATCCTGCCTATGATCATTGAGTTGAAGGATACGTTTGCCCAGGCGGATAAACAGGCCAGGATACAGCAGAACGGATAAGGAGAACGTAAGACATGTCATTGTTTGAAAATAATGCGGCACAGGCACTCCGGAAAGGACTGGACGCTGCCTGGATCAGACAGCAGGTCAGCAGCCATAATATTGCCAACAGCGAGACACCGGGATTTAAAGCCAAAACAGTTCGCTTTGAAGAGATAATGCAGAAAGCAAAAGAAGGCACCGATGAGACCGGTGCACAATATAAAGCGGTGATTGGTGAGGATCAGTCAACAGCTGCCAGACCGGATGGAAATAACGTCAGTACTGAAAAAGAAGAGATGGATTTATGGGAAGCATATTACCAGTACTCCGCCATGACTAAGAGGATGTCTGCCAATTTATCAAGTCTCAGATATGTAATTAACAACACGGGCAAATAAAGAGATATAAGTCTGAACATAAAATACGCAGGAGAAAGGATGGGCAGAGATGTCATTTTTAAATTCGTTACATATAACCGGCTCGGCTTTAACAGCAGAGCGGTTCCGGACAGATGTGATTTTGCAGAATATTGCAAACCAGAATACAACCCGTACGGAGAATGGCGATCCCTATCGCAGAAAACAGGTGGTGCTGCAGGAACAGGAGCTGAATTTCCAGTCACAGCTGGATAAGGCGCTGACAGCGGCGGATAAAGGGGGTGTCATAGCCTCAGAGGTTGTGGAAAGCCAGGATGATTTTGTACCTGTATATAATCCCAGCCATCCCGATGCAAATGAAGAGGGATATGTGATGATGCCCAATGTTAATAGTGCGGAGGAGATGGTGGACCTTATGGCGGCTACCCGGGCCTATGAGGCTAATATTACTGCGTTGAATATTGGCAAAGCAATGGCTATGAAAGCACTGGAGATTGGCAAATAAAGACAGGGGCGGTGTTCTGCTTGAGGAAAAAGAATAGAAATCAGGGAGGAGGACAGGAGTGGCTCAATACCTATGCGGATATGATCACTCTTGTACTTACTTTTTTTGTACTGCTGTACAGTATTTCCAATGTAAATATTTCCAAGCTTGAGAAGGTTGCGGAAGCAATGCAGAAAAAACTGGGTATCGAAACTACGGTAGATATTTCTGAGATAGATCCGGATCTTAAGGTGCCGGCTATATCGGAAGACAAAAATAATGCGGAACAGGTGACTTCCCAGACAGAGAGCGTGACTTCCCAGACACTGGAACAGCTTACAAATGAAATAAAGACTACGATTACCGACAATAATGTTGATGCATCGGTAGTAAAAGAAGATGATGTGGTTTATATCAGGTTCAAAAACGACCTTTTGTTTGATCCTGACAGTGCCGTGCTGCGGGAATCCAGTATTAATCTGATTGCACAACTAGGCAGCAGTTTCAAAAAGGCGGAAAATGAAATTTTAGCAATTTATATAAACGGACATACTGCGGAAGCGGTATCCCCGGTAAATGACCGGCTGCTGTCTTCACAAAGGGCGGATAATGTGGCAATTTATCTGGAAGAGCAAATGGGCATTGATCCCAAAAAGCTGATCTCCAGGGGGTATGGCAAAAATTATCCCATAGCCGATAATGCAACAAAGGAAGGCAGAGATGCCAACAGGCGTGTAGATATGATAGTACTTGGAAAGGATTTCAGCGTGTCTGATATGGATAAAGAAGGGGGAACAGAGTTTGATCCCTTGTCTCCGGTTGAGGTACCGGATGCCCTTAATAATCCATCGGAATAAATGCTAAGGAGTATGGCATTGCTGGAAAGTGATAGAAAGTGATAAAGACATATGATTTTAAGTCTCCGAAGAAATTTACAAAAGAGCGGATGGGAATGGTGGAGAATCTTTATGAAGGTTTTTCAAGATCTCTGGCAACTTATCTCACCGGGCTTTTGCAGATATTCTGTGAGATTAATGTTATAAAAATTGAGGAGCGGAGATACGGAGAGTTCAGCGGGGAACTCAGTGATGAATCTCTGTTTGGGCTTATTAATCTGATACCCGGGATCAAGGATTATAATGAGTCTCCCATGGTGCTCCAGATGGACCCCGCAATGGGGTTTTTTATGATTGAACGTGTTCTGGGCGGTTCCGGAACAGGATATCATCTTTCCAGATCCTTTACGGATATTGAAAAGGCGATCCTGGAATACCTGATGAAGAAGATTACCTTTTTTATTCAGGATGCCTGGTGCGGGTATATGGATATCAGGGCAGACCTGTCAGGGATTGAGACGAATGCCCATCTGCTGCAGATGAGCGCACCGGAAGATGTGGTTGTGGTAGTGGAAGAGGAAGTACATATACAGGATTTTACTGCCAGACTGCAGTTGGTAATGCCCGCTGCAAATGTGGAGGAGCTGACTTCCAAATTCGGGTTCCGGTATGCCCAGCAGATGCGAAAACAGGATGAGGAAAAAGGGCAGATACGGAAAGGGTACATTACCCAGCACCTGCTTGAGTCTGAAGTGGAACTGCGGGCAATTATCCAGGAATTCCAGCTCAGTACCCAGGAAATACTGGGGCTTCAGGTGGGGGATGTGGTACCTCTGAACAAAAATATAAACAGTAATATAGATATTGTCATTGATGATATGGAATGCTTTAAAGCTAAGATTGGACGTACGAAATTAAGGAAGGCAGTCCAGATCACAAAAGTTTTGTAATCTGGGGGGAATAGATATGGTAAAGATGGATATGGATGCGGTTGCAGAACTGATTTCAATGGCAATGACCTCAATAAGCAGTACCTTGACGGTTCTTCTGGGTAAGAAAGTACATATTTTCAAGCCAAAAGCTGAACGGATACTGGAAACGGATCTGGAGCAGATATTTCCAAGCCCCTTTTTAGCAGTGGGCGTATCATTGCAGAGAGGTGACATAAAGAGCAGACAGTTCTTTATGTTCCATAAAGAAACTTCGCAAATGGTTGCCAATATGGTCATGGGGGCGGAACAGAATATATACGGCGGCAGGATTGATGATATTTCACTGAGTATTCTACGTGAGGTGACAAGCCAGTGCCTTCGGTCCTCAGAAGAAGCCTTCGGGGAGTTTCTGGGAAAAAAAGTTGCACAGGAGCTCCTGGGAATATCGGTCATAGAGACATCCGGAGATCTGAATGCGCAGCTGCCTTTATTTAAGGGAGAACAGTGCATTGGATTCAGCGCCAGGATGAAAGTGGACGGAATCATAGATACCGACTTCTATGGCGTGGTCTCAGAACGGATGCTGGAATGTCTGGGAATTGATATCGGCAGACAAGAGGATGAAAAAAGACCGGGAACGGAGAAGAATCTGAAGGCGATTGCTGTGAAAAATATCAGGTTTCCGGAATTTAAAGTAACGGAAGAAGAGTATAACGTAAAAGAAATTGAAGAAAGCAGAGATAAAATCCGGGATATTTCCTTGGATGTATCTGTGCAGATAGGAAAAGCAGTCTGTACAGTGCGTGATATCCTGAATCTGGAAAAAGGGCAGATTATTGTATTGGATAAGCAGGCAGGTTCACCTGCAGATGTGGTGGTTAATGGAGTTCATATTGGAAAAGGCGATATGATTGTTTTAGAAGACCAGTTCGCTGCACGGATTACGGAGATTATAGATAAGAGGGAATAGGAATGCTTAGGATGCTGTTTTATTTCCTGGTGCTGATCGGTGTATTGGCACTGGCATATTATACGACAAAACTGATAGGAAAAAGCACGGGTATGAGGCAGACCCAGGGTAATATGAAAGTTCTGGACAGAATGCCTCTGACCCGCGACAGCTATCTGCTTGTTGTAGAGGTTGAAAATAAAATTATGCTTTTAGGGGTTTCCCCGGCTGGAATTACCAAGCTGGAAGACCTTGCGGCATATACGAAAGATAGTCCCATAGAAACGATGGATTTCAAAGCTGCTTTTTTAAAGCAGCTGAAAGAAAATACCGGTCGCTTTGGCGGACACAGGAAGAACGGTGAGGAGAAATAATGCAAACCCAAGTATTGCCAAATAAGAAGTTGATTAAATATGGTACCATAACAGTTTTATCCTTACTTGTGGTTGTGGTACTCTTTTTTTGCTGTAAAAATAATGTAGAGGCTTCGGGAATTTCAGTTAATGTTACGGATGGAACCGGAAAAACAAATGGAATGGACACCATGGATGTGCTGTTCCTTTTTCTGTTTCTGGCAGTAGTACCGTCCCTGTTGCTGATGATGACCAGTTTTACCAGGATCATAATTTCTCTGTCATTTTTAAGAAGTGCATTGGGTACACAGCAGTCACCGCCGAACCAGGTTCTCATCGGTCTGGCTGTAATCCTGTCCCTTTTCATTATGGCACCTGTCATTGACGAGGTAAATGAGAAAGCTTACCAGCCATACCAGGAGGGGAAGATTACCAGAGAACAGGCAATGGATGTGGCACAGGAACCAATTAAGAAATTTATGTTAAAGCAGACGGAGAAAAAGAGCCTGGATTTATTTATGGAGATATCGAAGACGAAGCTTCCGGAGATAAAAGAGGGAGAAGGACCCGAGCGTTACATGCCGCTTAAACTTACGGTTATTGTACCATCCTTTATTTTAAGTGAATTGAACAGGGCATTTACCATTGGTTTTCTGATCTTTATTCCATTTTTGATAATAGACATGGTAGTGGCGAGTACCCTGATGTCCATGGGAATGGTTATGCTGCCGCCCACAATGATAGCGCTGCCTTTTAAAATCCTTTTATTTGTATTGGTAGACGGCTGGGGCATGATGATTAAGACGCTTGTTCAGGGATTTCGTTAGGAGGTAAATATGAGTACAGGTGATGCACTTGGAATATTAAAAGAAGCACTTTTAGTTTCATTTGAACTGGCAGGCCCTATGTTGATTTTAAGTATTGTGGTGGGACTGATTATCGCTATTTTTCAGGCGGCGACACAGATACATGAACAGACGCTGACCTTTGTTCCCAAACTGATTGTAATTGCTTTGGTGCTGCTGTTTTTGGGGTCCTGGATGTTTAATGTATTTGACGAGTTTTTTCAAAAGGTTTTTACTCTAATGGCATCTGTGTGAGTAACTCAAAAACAAAAACCCGTGAAAAGGAAATGTGGAGGGGAACATGATGGACGAGGTATTAGGGTATTTCAATGTCTTCCTTCTTGTCTTTGCAAGAATGGGAGGAATGATTTTGGCAAATCCCATTTTTGCCAGAAAAAATGTACCGGCACGGGTCAGGATAGGACTTGTATTGGCGATCAGCTTGCTGCTTGCACCGAATCTGGATGGTACTGCAGTTGCTTCGCTGAATGATTTTGAGATGATTACCACAATGGTTAAAGAGGTAGCGTTTGGATTTGGGCTGGGTTTTGTGTTCTACTTCTTTTTTTATATGCTCTATGTAGCAGGAGATTTGATGGATACCGTATTTGGTCTTGCTATGTCAAAGATATTTGATCCCATATCGGGAGTACAGATGTCGTCAATCGGTAACTTCCTGACAATTTTATTTATACTGTACTTTTTTGCAACGGGAAGCCATCTGATCATGATCAAAATATTTACCTATTCATATGAACTGGTGCCCCTGGGCAGATTATCTTTTAATTTAACGGTTATCAGCAATTTTTTTATAGATATTTTCTCGTCAGCATTTTTATTGTGCATCAAACTGACGCTGCCATTTGTAGCGGCAGAATTGATCGTGGAAGTGGCTATGGGCATCCTAATGAAGCTGGTGCCGCAGATTCACGTATTTGTGATTAATATGCAGTTTAAAATATTGACAGCAATTCTTCTGATGTTCTTTTTCGCACAGCCTATCGGAGATTTTATTGACCGTTATATCGGTACTATGATTACGGAAATGCAGAATTTTATGCAGTTAGTTTAGAAACACCAGCGCAGCAAAGGGGGGAGCATAGTTGGCGGCAGATGAAAAAACAGAGAAAGCCACTCCTAAGCGGCGTCAGGATGAGAGAAAAAAAGGCAATGTCTTTCAAAGCCACGATGTAGTCACCGTATTGACTATGCTGGTCAGCTTTAATGCTCTTAAATTACTGTCGCCGCAGATGTATGAAAATATAACCAGGTGCATGGAATCGTTTTTCGGCTATGCATCTGGTGTCAGCGTAATAAATCCCGACAATATCGGAGAGATGCTTTCTAATGGACTGATACTTTTCTTCTCCACTGCAATTCCAATACTTATGGTGGGAATTGTAGGGGCGGTTGCAGCCACCGGAATTCAGACACGTATGCTGTTTTCGGCAGATGCATTTAAATTCAAAGGGAACCGGATAAATCCTCTGCAGGGTTTTAAGAGGCTTTTTTCCGTCAGATCTTTAGTAGAGGTGCTCAAAGCGCTGATAAAAATAACAGTACTTGGAATTATGCTGTTCCAGCAGATCCAGGACAGAATCAGAGAATTCCCCCGGCTGATGGATGGGTCAGCCATAGGGGCAGTTACCTTTATCGGGGATACGATTGTATCGCTGGTTAATACGGTGGGGATCATCTTTTTGTTTCTTGCTCTATTTGATTACCTTTACCAGTGGTGGGATTACGAAAAGAATCTCCGTATGAGTAAGCAGGAAATAAAAGAAGAATATAAACAGACTGAAGGAGATCCCCAGATTAAGGGGAAAATAAAGGAAAAGCAGCAGCGTATGGCTAACATGCGAATGATGCAGAAAGTGCCGGAAGCAGATGTAATTATCCGTAATCCCACCCACTATGCAGTTGCCCTGGCGTATGATCCCGATAATAATACGGCGCCGGTGGTAGTTGCTAAAGGTGCAGATAAAATAGCACTGAAAATCGTAGAGATCGGTGAGGAGAACGGGTTATATATAGTAGAGAACAAACCTCTTGCAAGAGGCTTATATGAGGCTGTGGAGGTTGATATGGAGATCCCATCCAAGTATTACGAGGTAATTGCAGGCATGCTGGCATTTGCATATGAGCTGAAGAATAAAAAGCTTTAAATATTTGCTCTGTGGAGTAGAGGCGTTTTCATTACATAGGAGGCAGTATGATCTTACTGGATAAAGTTACAAAAGTATACCCCAACGGCTATAAAGCAATTGATAATCTGAGCCTGAAGATAGAGGCGGGGGAGTTTGTGTTTTTAGCGGGGAACAGCGGGGCAGGAAAAACAACGCTGTTAGATTTAATGTTAAAAGAGATAGAGCCCACATCCGGAAGGATCAGCATAAATGGCATACAGTTGTCTAAGCTGAAAAAACGGCAGGTTTACCGGTACCGCAGATTTATCGGGATGGTATTTCAGGATTTCAGGCTTTTTGAGGACTTTAATGTCTACGAAAATGTTGCATTTGCCCAGAGAGTGGTGGAAGCAGATCCTGCCCAGATTCGGGAAAGAGTTCTGGAGGTTCTGGAACTGGTAGGGATGAAATATAAGAAGAATCACTTACCCGCACAGCTTTCCGGGGGAGAACGGCAGAAGGTAGCAATAGCCCGGGCAATTGTGAATCAGCCGGTTTTACTGCTGGCGGACGAACCAACCCGGAATCTGGACAGGAAAAGTGCAATTGAAATTATGGATCTGATTGAACGGGTTAACAAGAGGGGAACAACGGTAGTAGTGGTATCCCATAACAGCGAAATCATAAAAGCTATGGATAAACGGGTAATTACATTTTCCTATGGAAAAATCATCAGTGACAGCAAATGGGGAGGGTATTTATATGGAATTTAGTACACTTTCTTATCTGTTAAAAATGGGATTAAAAAACATCCGCAGAAATAAGGTATACATGATCGGATCCGTAGTTACCATGTCCATTTGCATATTTTTATTTGGTATCTTTTTTATTTCCCTGTCAAATGTGGAACGTATATTAAAAACAGCAGAAGATGAAATGGCTGTTCTGGTATTTTTTCAGGCAGGAATAGAAAAGAATAAAATCGAAGACATCGGGAAACAGATCAGACAGCAGGCAAACGTAATTGAGACAAATTATATATCAGCTGATGCGGCATGGGAGGAATTCCAGAAAGAAATATTTGAAGGCGATGAAACTGTAGCTGAAGACTATATGGATACCAATCCATTGGCTCAGTCTGACCATTATAAGGTACGCATTAAGGGTATTGAGAATCAGACAGCCTTTGTATCCTATGTAAAGGGGCTGGAGGGTGTGCGTAAGGTAACCCATTCAGAGACAACAGTCAGAATTCTCAGTACGGCTAACCGTGTTTTGGCTATGCTGACCGCAGGCTGTATGCTGCTGTTGGTATTGATTTCTCTGTTTCTTGTAAACAATACGCTTGCGGTAGGGATGGAATCCAGAAAAGATAAGATTAAAGTGATGCAGCTGATGGGGGCAAAGCCTTCTTTTGTGAAGGTTCCCTTTATTGTGGAGGGACTGTTTATCGGCATATTTGGGACGGGAATCCCATTGTTTATTCTTTTTATAGCCTATGAATGGGTAATGGAAAATGTAAATTTGACTCTGGGAGTCTTCCAGAAGGGTATTCCGTTCCTTTCGGCAGCAACTATTTTTCCAATGCTGACAGTGATCGCGGGAATATTAGGAATAGGTACCGGGCTTTTTGGAAGTCTGTTCACGATTAAAAGGCATTTAAAGGTTTAGATGACATTTCACTTTACGCAGATCTATGGACTGCTGGAAATTACGAAAGGGCGGGGATAAGCATGGGGAAAAGATATATTAAAATGATACCGGCAGTGGTTTTTTTGTTATCAGTGATGCCGCCGGTATACGCAGGTGCTGTTCCGGAAAAGAAAGAGGCGGTATCGCAGCCCGATCAGGCTGCGGCACTGAAAGAAGAATTACAGTCTGAATTTATAAAACTGGATAAACGTCTGCAGGATTTGAATGGTGAATTTAACAATCTGGAACAGCGTACCGGGGAAAAACAGACTCAGACTAAGGAAATAAAAAAGCAGATATCTGACGCAAAAAAAGCGGAAAAGAATAAAAGAAAAAATATGATGAAACGCATACAGGTGATCTATGAATCAGGAGGTATCACCTATGGGGATGTGTATGCTGCGTCTTCCGGCATCGGGGATTTTTTTAATTCGGTAGAACTGGTTAAGGATATGCAGGAGTATGATAAAAAAGTTTTGCAGGAATACCGGGAGAGCCGTACGGTCTTAAAACAGAAGAAGGAAGCATTAACAAAGGAACAAAAAGAGTTGGAATCCCTGAAAAATGATGTGGATAAAAAAAGGGGTGAGATTTCACGGCTGCTCAAAACAGCTTCTCAGAAATTAGAGAGGTGTGAGGCAGAACTAAAGGCATTACAGAGAGATAATAATACCGGTACGGATGAGATCACGGCTAAAAATATTGCAGATGAATTAATTATAAAGGCGCAGAAGAAGAGCGGACAGCAGCTGGATATGGAAAAAGCGGAAAAGGAAGCCGTACAAAAGCAGGCAGATGAAGAGAAGGCTCTTGCCAGAAAAGTAATACCAGACAGCAGTCTGTATCAGCCCTCTGCTGGTGGTGGGCAGTCTGAGGTACTCTATAATAGTATGGCTCCCAATATGGAAGTATCGGCGGATGACCAGACACTTCTTGCTTGTATCATAGAATGCGAGGCCGGTAATCAGAGTATGGAGGGAAAAGTAGCGGTAGGAGACGTGGTATTAAACAGAGTAAGAAGTGACCAGTTTCCAAATACAATACACGGGGTAATATATCAGGAAGGCCAGTTTGTCCCCGTGGCGGAAGGAATAATGGCAGCGACTCTGGCAAGAGGTCCAAACGCGTCTTGTGTGGAGGCTGCAAGACAGGCTTTGAGCGGTGTAAATTATGTTGGAAATGCCTTGTTCTTCCGGACAAATAATGGAAGACCGGGTCAGGTTATCGGCGCTCATGTATTCTATTAAATTTATGCCACTTACATCTCCATAACCGGCCGCTTACAAAAATAATGTAGATTTCTCCCCGCATATATTATAAGATAAGTCTGTGGAGGGGCAGAAAGATGAAAGTAGTGATTAAGAAAATCCCGGAGGATAAAACGGAATTTGCAGCACTGCATGTGCATGAAGCAACGCCTCAGACCGAGCTGATTACCTCGTATCTTGAAAATGAAGAATATAATACAGTCATTTTACCCTGCACTGCAGACGGAAAGATTTACAGGGTTCCAAGTGACAGTATTTATCTGATTGAATCCATCGGGAATGTCCAGCAAGTTCACACAAAAGAGAAGATATTTGAATCTTCAAAAAAACTTTATGAACTGGAAAAAATGCTCCCCGTCAAATTTGTCAGAGTTAACAAATCCGTGATACTGCATTTAAATAAAGTCCGGGTATATACGCCGCTTGCAAATGGACTTATGAAAGCGGAACTGGACAACGGGGAATCAGCCTATATTTCTAGAAAATATTTAAAAGAGCTGAGAGATTTGATTCGGGAGGGATTAAAATGAGTGTGGATAATTTGAAAGAATGTGGATTAAAAGGCAGTTTTTTGGGATTGGTGTTGATGATGAGTTCACTTTTAGTAGTGAGTCTTACAGGAGATGCGGCGGGATTGACTATGGTACTTCCCTATATTCCTGCTGTCATGGCAGGTTATCTGCTGCTGGGAATCTGTTGCTGCCTGCTATATGGAAGAACGCCAAAGGAACACAGCTGGTTAACTGGAACGGCAGTTTATTATTGGCTGTTTCTGATCATAATGCTTGTGATTGTAACAGCGTCGTTTTTAACGGAGACAGTACGTTATGTTATACTGGTGAATGCTTTGGTGCTGGTGGTATTATGGGTCATGGAATACGTGTCCTTAATGAAAATTGCGGATGAATTGAATCAGGTAATGCCGGCCGGCAGATCATCTCTGATGGTGGATTTAAATGAAAAACCTGCTACAATGGAAGCATATTTTAACGAAATTGAAAAGTATTGCACTGACAACAAATGGGAAATGGAATATATTAAAAAAGAAATGCCGGCTCTCATCAGGGTAAATGGAAAAAGCTACAGGGTAAAAATAGGCGTGTATTATACGGCGATTGGAACCCTGGTATATACAATGACATTCTCCAGGATGGATGAATAAAAAATTGGGGTGTGCTGAGAATTGAGAATGGACAATTCATCTGCACACCCCAATTTGCGTCATATTTGCACCAAATTCAGGTTACATAGCCCCCTATGCGCCCTTCTTTTGGGGAGTATTGACTTCGCCGTAAAGCCGGCTGCAACTTAACGTATAAATGCCACATCAATGCGGCCATTACTGGTCTTTGCAACAAGATGTTTTTTCTGATCGGGATAATTACAATTGGGGAGATTATTGGATCCATTTACAGTATGGCTCTGGATGGAATATTCCCGGATATCACCGATGATTGAGCCACGGACAGCGCCGTTGCTGGTTTTCATGACAATGTTATCGCCGATCAGGTTGTTGCCTTCTACGGCGCCATTGCGGGTAGAAAGGAGGAGACCGAAGGTAAAGGTACATCTTTGTGCCGTAACACGACCGTTGTTGGTAACAGCTTCTAACTGGTCACCGGATAAGTTATTCAAATCTAGTGATGCATTGGTACTCTGAATCAGGGCAGAATTACAATGGAAGTTGTCAACACGGATCCTGGCATTACTGGTGATAAACTGGGAGTTGGTCAGATGTTTTAACCCATTTACAGTAATAGCAGCATTGGAGGTTTTCACTCTCAGATTACCTGCAAAATCAACCGGGACCTCCAGGGTCAGGACCCAAGGACCATGGAAGAGGCTGCGCCAGTTCCATGAGAGGAAATTACGCATGGTGTGACGGAAGTTAAATTCTCCGTCATGTTCCGAAAAGGTTACGAAATCACAGTTTTCCCGGGGATTAAATAATACTCGGATTGTACCGGAGGTAACAGGTATAACTTCAATCCGTACATTTTCCGCTTCCACGTTAATGGTGTGGACCGGAGTAGAAGAAGTATAACCAGGATTATGAACGTATTCCTGGCCGGTATGAGTCCCTGACTGTCTGGGTATTCCAATCTCCCGGTATTCTTCTTTGAAGCGTTTGGCTATGGATTCAATGGTTCCAAAGCCTGCTATGATATTTTCTTCCTCACGACCCTGTTCCAATCCATCACAGATCAGTTCCTGGTAGTATTCCTTTAACTGCTCTTTGTCAGCGTCTGGTATTTCAGATAAATGTTCCATTAATTTGTTATAAAATTCTTCCTGCTTCATAATGACCCCTCCTGGCTATTTTTTTCTATAAAAGAGTAAATTTGTTTCATTTCTTCCCATTCATTTAAAAATTCCCGGATCTTTGCAATGCCTGCATCTGTAATCTTATAATATTTCCGGGTGCGTCCGTTGTATTCCTGCTTATAA
>Ga0137302_10458_pt1 | contig 19580 bp, 24 predicted proteins | sample Ramsor2O_GlcNAcB_FD_97184 | JGI IMG/M metagenome (GOLD analysis project Ga0137302, IMG submission 97184) | Mouse cecal microbial communities from Vienna, Austria - N-Acetylglucosamine amended with D2O_GlcNAcB | ecosystem: Host-associated > Mammals > Digestive system > Large intestine > Cecum... | reverse complement strand
GTCTCTGTATACTCTGAATGGCAATATGCCATTAATAGCCTCTATCCCATCGTTTAATCCATTAGTATAAGCGTCTACTTTATCCATATTTATTTCTCCCTTCAAAAATATAGGTATATGGTTTTCCCATTCTGTGCATTGTTTATTTGTCATCATTAAATATATTTTCCATTTTTCTTAAAATGTTGAATCACATATCCAATACCATATCTATTCTCTATCAAAGATAAGTATTTCCTTGCATAGCGAATACTGCAAAAAGCCGCGACTGGCTCATAAAAAATATCACGGCCTATTTTTACAGGTTGTCCATTATTATGATAAAAAATTTTATACACAATATAAGGACAGGCATGTATTAAATCCTTCATAGCTTCGCTTTTAATCACCTGATAATACTTGTGACTATTTTTCTGGTTTACTGCACCCGCAAATGTTTCTGCCTCTCCTATGTCTATAAAGGTTGCAAGGTAACAAGATGTCCATTCCGGGGTATCTGTTACGATATATTTGAAAATCATGCTATTCTCATGCCCCTCCCTCAATACAGCAGATTATAGTAGTCCTTAAAATAATTTGAACAAAAGAAAGGCCAGTTGTATCACAATAATCAAGCAAATTATTAACACGATTGTCAGAGGTATCAATTCCTGTTTTTCTTTCGCTTGGAAGTAATCGCAGGTATCCGCTCCCCAATCAAATCTACATATATCCTTTTTTCCAAATTTTGTACACTTATCTTTCCTATAATAAAAACACTTCATTTTTCCTGTCCTTTCTTGATCACTATCTCAAATATCTGAATTAAAAGCTGATCTATCCCAAAAGGTAGTAGATTCCATAAACTATCAAAAAAATCATAAAAATACATAATAATAGGATCACAACCAATATAAACATGTCCCTTTTACAACTAAATCCGTCAACTAAATAGTATTGCAGCTTAATTATTAAAACTATATATATCAACCATACCATGATTGACAATATATTATCTAACTTATTATTCATACGGTTTCCTCATTGGTTCTAATTAGATATAAAATATAGAATGGCTAATATGAAAACGTTTATATATACCGATGTGAAGATTATCATTTTAGAAATAAACATTTTGGTTCTTTCTTCTGTCGGCAGTAGTTTCATACATACTCCTCTTTCTGAATGCTCCATAACCTTAAATAAAATCCCGTGTACATATCACTGCATAAAACATAAGGATTATGTATACAAATATTATAAATATGAAAAAAAGATCATATAATTTAGCGTTAGAATAATTTCTTGCAATTTGCAGATATATGGCTACATGTATTATGATAAAAATAACTAACAATACTAAATAAAAATTCATTTCTGTTCCCATTGCATATCCTTCCAGGGCTTGTGTTCCACATATAAGGCTTTCAGCACCGCCCTCTGCCGATAGGGAAGTCCCTGGTAACAGATCCAGACCCGTTTCAGGGATTCCTGCCTCCTCCAGATGTACCTGCAGTACCATAATTTTTCTTCATCTGCAGGCTCTCCAGAACGTCATCCGTCGTTGCCATGTTGCTGTGCAGGAAGCGGATCCGGTCGCGGACATCCTCCAGTAATGTCTCATAACCAGACAGGCAGCGTACAATATAATTCTCATCTATTTCCATTCGTTCCATCGTCATCACCTAACCTCCCGAAGCGGCACTGTTCCACAGGCGGGGAATATCCCCTGTATCAACGGATGGAATGCCTCTTCTTTTTTTTCACTGTTTCCCTGTGTTCCTCCTGCTTCTGTTCCGCTTTGATCCCATCTTCTGGCTCAAACTTATATTCAGCGACCGTTTTCGGGAATTTATCCCTTGTAAAGACTGATATGTAAGTATCCTGATCTGGCAGTATCCGTGCCTGATAGACCATTTCATCATCCATATACTGCTCTATATCCCAGTAACCATTATTTGCTGTTGTTATATCTTCTGGTTTGAAACCGTATATCCTTGACAATACATATTCTTTTTTGCTTTTCTCCATCTGTATACTCCTCAATGAGAATATTTAATATAATGACGATAATCCTTGACCAAACGCCTACCATCAATTAAAATGATGTTGTGGATGTATGGGCCTGGCAGTGTTTATCTGTTGGGTTCATTTTTTATACTTCCCATATTCATAGTATGTCTTTTTTGTTCAAGCACCTCTAAATCAGCTTCCTGCTCTTGCAAAAGTTCCTGATTAACCTTTAAAATCTCCTCCCAGCTCTCTGGATCCACACCATGACACCTGCATTCTTCGCCATATTCTCTGTAGGCCTCCTCCAATGCCTCCGGATTCTCCGATAATTCCTGGACATCATAATCATAGTTATATACGTGATAACGCCACGGCATAAAAGAATCCAATGTTACCGCATACGTTCTTTCATACCAGAGAGAAGCAAAATACTCTTCATCACTGCCATTTCCCTGCCAGCCAGTCAGATCACCTATAATGGACTGAATCAGTTCCTTCGCATTATGTAATCCAGCACGCAATGCTATGAGTGTAAGATTACTGTACTGTTTATCTGTCAATTCAGGTAACAAATCCTCTCTTGCCTTCCGTGTATCCAAATCCTGTTTCAATTCATTAGCTTTCATTTTTTTATCCTCTCTCATTCTTTTTTGTCAGTCTCTTGCACCAAGGCTAACACCGACAATGCAAACATAAATATTACACAAGGCTGAGTCTTTTAGTGTGGTGTAGTGCATGGGCCTGTCCCTCCTTTCTTACCGCCTTATTTGGCGGCTCTTTTCCTCTCGTATTTCAATGCGGCCATTGCCAGATCAAGCTTCTCTGTGACTATCTCCCTCACCCTTTCTTCCGGCAACTGGTCCATCGTATAATATTTCCCGTCTATACGGAATCGGGGTACTACTTCAATTTTCATAACACCACCCTCCCTGATTAAGGTATGTAATTATGGTTGTCTAGGTTCCTTATTGATTTTCCACTACTTCCTATCTATACTGTAACCTCCTTTATTTTGCTGATTTTAATTCACTATCATATGCAAAAAAAATTGCATCTCTCTCATCTCTTGATAGAGACAGGACTTGTGATAAAGCACAAATCTCCGATACTTTAAAGTCCCCAGTCTTCATGCGATTATACAAAGTTTCACGTAAAATCCCGGCTTTTTCAGCTACAAACGTAACTGTCATTCCAGACTGTTCAATGTATTCTTTTAATGCTTTTACATCCGTCATTTCACACCTCCTTGTTGATTTACATTCACTATATCATTTTCGTGAATTTGTGTCAACACTTTTTAACGATTTTGTTGATTTTTTTTCACAAATATGCTATTATAAACATATTGAAAGGCGGTGACAAGATGCTTGAATTATATAAAAACATTAAACGTTTACGAGAGGAAAAAGGACTATCTCAGGATGCACTTGCAAAGCTTACCGGTTATACTGACCGTTCGTCAATAACCAAAATTGAAAAGGGGCAAGTCGACTTACAACAATCAAAAATTGAGTTATTTGCAAAAGCACTTGGGACTACCTCTAGTCGATTAGTTGGATGGGATAATAACGTAGGCCCTATTAAAGGCGGAACGAAAGAAAAAAAGAAAGGTGTAACTATCAATGTCCTAGGACGCGTGGCTGCCGGAACTCCAATAGAAGCTATTGAGGATATCATTGATACGGAAGAAATATCTGAAGATTTAGCTGAAACCGGAGAATTTTTTGGTCTACAAATCCATGGTGATTCTATGGAGCCAAAAATGAGTGAGGGGGATGTGGTAATCGTTCGTCAACAAGAGGATGCTGAATCTGGCGATACCGTAATAGCTCTAGTAAATGGTTCAGATGCCACATGTAAGCGTTTGAAAAAATACGCCGATGGGATTATGCTGATATCCACCAATTCCAACTATGAGCCAATGATATTTAGTAATGAGGAGATTATAAACAAACCAGTAAAAATAATTGGTAGGGTAGTAGAGTTAAGAGCTAAATTTTAAGAAAGGTATAATCTGTTATGACTTACAAAGAATTTTTAACATACTTGGAAGAAAACTTCGACGGGTATGCGGTTTTTATGGAAAAGGCTACGGAATTTCAAAAGGAGAAAAATAAGAAACGTCCAACTAAAAGCCGCTGGAATGAAGCCAAAGTACAGAAAGCAGTAAATGAGATGTGGAAGAAATCCATGCAGCCGCTGTATGATAACTTAAAACGGGAAATCAAATCCGGAATCTCATATAAATGGATAGAGTACATAGATCAGCATGAAGTGTTAGAAGGTCTACATGATTCTATGGCGGACTTGAGTTTCGGTGACGTAGATTAATTCACTGCGGCGTTTTAATAAATCAATTTTAAAAGGAGAAATTAACATGGAATGTAAAAATAAAGAATTTAAGGTTAAGGGTTTACAAAATTCACTGCTCGGCATGAGAGATGTGGATTTACATTTAATTGTTACAAATGATAAAGTAGGAAAGACATTATCTGTAGATAATGGGACTATTCAATTTATTATCCCAATGGATGAAATTGCAAAGTATTTACAGTAAGAATAATTAAAAACCGGCCCCTGCGCCAACTGCAGGGGCTGTACAAAATATAGAAACTGGGAATAGCTAATTAGATACGGTGTTTTAGCCACCGTCTGCAAAGGAGGGAATTGATTGGAAAAATTAGAAGAGCGACTGCTTGAAAAGTCCAAAGAAGCATTTGCAATGGCAATTGAACTGTACAATAAACCCACAATTAAATATCGTGTCGAGGGGTTTAGCTTATTTGTCTGCAATGCATGGGAACTGATGTTAAAGGCATATCTTCTAAAGACAAAAGGGCCTGAAAGTATTTATTATAAAGACAACAAGGAACGCACTATTTCTTTGGAAAATGCTATAAAAGAAATTTTCACGAATAATAAGGATCCCCTGCGATTGAATCTTGAAAAGATTATAGAACTCAGAAATACCAGCACTCACTTTATTACCGAAGAATACGAAATGGTATATGTTCCGCTATTCCAATCATGCATTTTAAATTTCAATGAAAAAATGATGGCATTCCACAACATTGATATGACCACGATTATACCGCAAAATTTTTTAACGCTGTCTGTAAGTATGAAGGCGTTAAACGAATCAGAAATCATTGCAAAATACCCTGAAGAAATCGCAAACAAATTATTATCTATAGATGAAACTATTTCTGAATCAATTGAATCTAACAACGCAAAATTTGCCATCAGAATAGAACATTATCATTTCATCACGAAAAACAAGGACAAGGCCACATCTATTGTTGGTATTGACAACAATGCCGATGCGAAGGTGAAGATAATTAAGGAGTTAAAAGATCCGAACGTAACACATAAGTACAGTTCCACTAATTGCATAGAACAGGTTCGCGATCGTTTAACGCGCTCAAATACTATTTTAAAATTTAATGGTGAAGAAAAAGATTTTAATTCATACCATTTTAACTTGTTCTGTAAGTATTACGGAATAAAGGAAAACCCAAAATTATGTTATCAACATCATTTAACACACACCTATGGTTATAGTATCCAAACGATAGATTTCATTGTTGAAGAAATAAAAAAAGATCCTGACAATATTATTCAGAATCTACGGAATTTAGTATCAAAAAAATAAGCTAACCCCAGGGGCAAAGGAATTCTAAGTCTTACGACCTACTCCCATTCGGGAACCCAGCCTTATCCTTCACGAGTTAACTTATTTATATTATAGTATATGTTCAACTTTTTGTCAATATGCGCTGAACTTTAAACAAAAACCGCCCCAGTGCTACCAACACCAGGACGGCCTATACATCCGAAGATGCATACTTATTACTTCACAACTAATATTGTATCATCTCCGAAGCAGCCACGCAAGCGGAACAAAAGTTCGCTGGCTGTTATTTGGTACTATAAAAGTGTAATTGTTGTACCGATACAAATATTGGTCACGCAGTTGCACTTATTCTGTATAATAAGGGTGTAATTGGCCAGACGGGGTGTTATTTGGGTTATCGCATCCGTTACAAAAACTGTCTGCCCTCCCCTTATTATATGCATTCGGTTAGGCAGGTTGAGACTCTTGGAGCTTTCGTGTAACGAACCAAAATGAATGGTAATAAGTGTTGGTGGAAACAATTACAAAATTCATTGAGGAGGTCACATATGATAAGTGTTGGGATTGATGTTTCTAAGGGAAAGAGTACGATATGTATTTTAAAGCCATATGGGGAGATTGTCAGTTCACCATTCGATGTTGAACATACGGACAACTCATTATTGGAATTATCCAAAATGCTTCTGAGACTTGACGGCGAAACAAAAGTTGTAATGGAAGCAACCGGTGCCTACCACATGCCGATTCTGTCATATTTAAAGGATCAAGGACTCTTCGTATCTGTAATTAATCCTCTGGTTATGAAAGAATACAGGTGCAAGGGACTAAGAAAGGCGAAGACAGATCAATTAGACGCCAAGATGATTGCCAACTATGGAATTGACCATTGGTTTCATTTAGTTGATTATACTCCTGATTCTGAAGTTTATCAGACACTGCGGCTACTTGGTCGTCAGTATGCACATTACATGAGAATGAAAATAGAAAGTATTCAGGTATTGTCAAATATGATGGATTACACAATGCCGGGTATACGAACCCTTCTAAAAGGCTACAGCGATTGTAACGGAAAAAATAAGGTTGCCGATTTCATGGAGTATTATTGGCATTATGACAACATTACTAAAAAAACAGAAAGCCAGTTTGTAAAAAGTTATATTTCATGGGCGAAAAAAAGAGGATACCATCAAAGTGAATCTAAAGCCTTGAAGATTTATGCCTTAGCTAAAAATGGTATCCCCACGTTGCGTTCTACTTCTCCATCGACCAAAATGTTAGTAGTAGAAGCGGCAAGAGTTTTAAAAGAGATAGAAAACACTCTCAGAACAATTCTAACACAAATGCAGGAATTAGCAAGAGACTTGCCTGAGTATCCAGTAGTGCGCGCTATGAACGGTGTAGGAGATGTTATTGCTCCTCGCTTGATAGCCGAAATCGGGGATGTACGACGGTTTTATAGCCGAAAGGCTTTGATTGCTTATGCTGGAATTGATGCTCCTCCATACCAATCAGGTCAGTTTACCGGAAGTAACCGTCATATAACAAAACGAGGGTCTGCTACATTAAGAAAAATAGGATATGAAATCATGCAATGCCTGAAATCTTTTAAACCACCTGAAGACGCAGTATACCTATTCATGATGAAAAAGGAATCGGAAGGTAAGGCGCCAAAGGTCGCAAAAATGGCAGCATTAAATAAGTTTTTAAGAATTTATTATGCTAGAGTAACTGAAGTCTATACATAATTTCCAAACGACAAACATATTTATTTCTGATGCCAGTAGAAATAGTGGTCTAGTTAAAGTTTGTCTATTTTAACACTTGTATAGATGTGAACTTATAAATTTACCTGTTGATTTTTGTTAGCAGGTTTTTGTACCCAAAAATCAATATCATATATAAGAGGTGATAAAATAATGTCCGAAAATGATACAAAAAAACTACGGACCGGTGCCCTCTACATCCGTGTCAGCACTGCTGATCAGACGGAGCTATCTCCGGATGCACAGAAAAGGTTGCTTCTGGACTATGCAAAGAAAAACAACATTGTCATATCAAACGACTTTGTTTACATGGAAAGTGTTTCTGGACGCCATGCACAAAAGCGCCCCGAGTTCCAAAAAATGATTGCTACAGCAAAACAATCCAGTCACCCTATAGACATTATCCTGGTGTGGAAATACAGCAGATTTGCCCGGAATCAGGAGGAATCCATCGTATACAAAAGTATGCTGAAAAAGGACGGTGTAGAGGTTGTAAGTGTCTCAGAACCACTCATAGACGGTCCATTCGGAACACTCATAGAACGAATCATTGAATGGATGGACGAATACTATTCTATTCGCCTATCCGGTGAAGTCCTCCGCGGCATGAAAGAAAAGGCTTTAAAGAATGGATATCAAGCTACTCCGTGCCTTGGATATGACGCCGTGGGAAACGGCCAGCCATTCATCATTAACGAAGAGGAGTACCGAATCATAGATTACATTATGGATCAGTACGATCATTACAATGTTGATGCTACGGCAATCGCCAGGAAATGCAATGACCTGGGTTATCGTACCAAAAGAGGGAATCCCTTTGAACGAAGGAACATTGACTTTATTTTAAAAAACCCTTTCTATACTGGTACCGTAATCTGGAATGGGACAGAATTTGAAGGCACCCACGAAGCACGTCTCTCAAAAGAACGCTACGAAGAGCGCATCAGGCTCATGAACGCACGCAAACGCCCTGCAAAGCACCGGAATGTATCTACCTGCAAACACTGGCTGTCTGGTCTTTTGAAATGCTCTATTTGCGGCGCTACGCTCTCATACACCGGGAACCAGGCCTGCCCTTACTTTCAATGCTGGAAATATGCCAAAGGATTCCACAAGACATCTGTTAGTATTTCTGTCAAGAAAGTTGAAACGGCAGTTATTGAATATCTAGAAAAAATCGTGAATGGAGAAGATTTTACATATACCTACAAAGGTGATAAAATATCCCCAACAGATACATCTGAACTGGATAGCCTGAAGCATGAGCTGGAACGCATTGAGGTGAAAGAGCAGCGTGTGCGTGATGCCTATGAAAATGAAATAGATACCCTAGAAGAATACAAAGAGAACCGACGGCGGCTGAATGCCCAAAGGGAATATTTCATAAAAGAGATTTCTTCATTAGAAAATGCCTTTCAAAATACCGAGCAGCCAGCAAAAAAAGATGTGGTGGAGGAAATAAGGAATGTCTATGAAGTCATCCGGGATCCCGAAAATGATTATGAAACAAAGGGCATGTTTATCCGCACCATAGTCGACCAGATTATTTATGACAAGGTTTCCGGCAAACTCTATTTTGATATCGTAATTTCTTAACTTAATACTTTTGTAACAATTTTATCACTTAAAAAATGCCCGGAACCCGCATAAACAGCGGGTTTGAGGCACTATTATAGGTTACTGCACTCTGGTGGACCTGATGGAGAAATCGCCGCTTCTATGCGTTATCTGTCACAGCGTTTCGCAATGCCTAACCGCATCGCCATGGGTACCCTGAATGATATAGGTATATCGTTACCGCTTTGCCCCCCATTTACCTTTCCCCACCATGCCGTTATTCATATTTTTCTTAACAAGACACACATCCAGGATTTCCGTAGTATAATTTTCCCGTTTGCCGCTGGTCTGTATCCGCATTTTTATCCCAAACGGCAAATCTTTCAGCCATATACAAACAATCTGTCCAGGATACACGACAGCCTTATCAAGTATTTCTCGGTAAAGGACATCTTCCTCCTCCTGAAAACGCAAGATACCTTTGATCGTTTTTATGTATTTTTCCGGACAATTACTTTCTTTCTCCTCAATCTCCTTCTCCTTTTCTATTTTTAACAGCCTTCTTTCCAGTCTTTTGATCTGCCCGTCGTACCAATCTTTCTGTTCAGCCAATTCTTGGGCATTTAAGATTCCCTCCAACGCCAAATCAACACATTTTTTCTTTTTGGACTGAATTTCTCCTATCCTTTTCTCAATAAAAGAGTCATCGTCCGTGTATAGCTCTGTCCGTTTCAGCCTTTTAATGCTCTGTAGAAGTTCTGCCGCTATAGTATCCTTTTCAATCCTTACCTGCTTTACCGCAAAAGACACACAGGCACGCAGCGCCAAGTCACTGACTGCTGTGTTTTGGCAGCAGGATTTACCATGATTTGCATGATTATAACATCTCCAGCTTTTGTAGATACTTCCATCGCTGCGTTTTTTTGTACGGATCACGAAACTTCCTCCGCATTCCCCGCATTTTACTTTTCCACTGCACCAATAATGACTGCATTGCCCGGCCACTCTTTGCTGCGATGAGGATCTTACTTTCAGCTCTCTCTGTGTTCTGTCCCACAGTTCCCTGTCAATGACCGGTGTGTGATGGTTTTTCAAATATACCATTTCCTCCTCCCCCTCATTTCTTTTTTTTCTGTGGGACAAGAAATCCGGGGTGATTGTTTTTTTCTGGCACAGATCCCCTGCGTACTTCTCGTTTTTCAGAACTTTTAAAATCATAGTATTAGACCATCTCTCTCCCTGTTTAGGCGGTATCCCCTCCTCCGTAAGCTCTCTGGCAATAACATGCGTGCCTTTTTGTTCATTTGTATATTTGTGGAATATGGCTTTGACGATCCCTGCCTCCTCCTCATTGACAAATAAATTGCCTGCCTTCACCGTATACCCAAGCAGGTCCCTGCCAAATACCACTCCCTGTTCCATCCTGCGTTTCTGTCCCCATTTCACACGTTCAGATGTCTTTCTGCTTTCATCCTGGGCAAGGGTTGCCATGATAGACAGACGAAGTTCTCCATCTCCGTCCATGGTATCAATATTATCAATGGTAAAAATAACGCGGACTCCCTTTTCCTTCAGTTTTCTTATATAAGAAAGCGTATCCACCGTGTTCCTGGCAAATCTTGATACTTCTTTTGTAAGGATTAAATCTATTTTACCAGCCATGGCATCCTGAATCATCTGGTTAAACCCTCTTCGGTTTGCAGTCTGGGTTCCGCTGATACCTTCATCATAATAAATACCGGTCAATTCCCAATCTTCGTGCTGACGAATGTAATCAGAAAAATACTCCCGCTGGCTTATGAGGGAATTCACCTGATCATCCTTCTCTGTGGATACTCTTCCGTACGCAGCTGCCCTTACTTTCTTTTTCATCTGGAAAGCCTCCAAACTTATCATATCAAATATATGACCCGGAAAATGATTCCGGCAGCCACATGATTTCATGGTTCCAGTTCATTCAGCAGCTGGCTGAGCTGCTCATCTGTCAGCAGGCCGCTTCCATGAAGCTCTTTACAGATTCCCCGTTTTAACTGCCTGCAAAAATGCATCTGTTGTTTTGGCGTCAGCACAATATTTTCCATACCTTCCTGCTGCATCCAGATATCCTTCTCATTACAATTTCCCACATGGCATCCCCTGCTTTGTCATTATAATAGAATATGCAGAAACAAAACTTTTGCCATACTGTTATGTTTTTACGGTCAGCGCAGCAAATGCGCAGACCTGCTGAACACTTACCTTAAAACTAACATCCTGGACAATGTACAGATATACGGGCAGGATGACAGACAAAAAAGCACCTGAAAGCGGCTGCTGGTCTCTGCCGCTTTTAGGCACTTACTGTCATACTTTTCTTAATTTTATTACTTTACAAGATATCCTCCATCCACAGGAATTATGGCTCCGCCCAAATAATCACTGGCATGTGATGCCAGGAAAATACAGGCACCTTTCATATCCTCTCCGGTCCCCCACCGGTTGGCTGGAATCCTGTCTGTGATCTGCTGATATCTTGGATTTTCCTGGTCCAAAAGAGCCGCATTCATCTCTGTAGCCATATATCCGGGCGCAATAGCATTTACATTGATGCCTCTTGCGATCCAATCATTGCTCAGCTCTTTTGTAAGCTGTGTCACTCCACCCTTTGCCGCAGTATAGGCTGGAACTGTCTGTCCGCCAAACCAGGATACCATGGAGGCAATATTGATGATCTTACCATAGCCCTTTTCCAGCATGACTTTTGCCGCTTCCTGACACAGGATAAATACCGAATTCAGATTGACATTCAAAACCTCATCCCATTCCTCAATCGGAAAAACCTCTGCACTGTGGCGTCTCTGAATCCCATGAGCAGTCACAAGGATATCCAAATCTTTTCCAAGCTTCTCCACACACTCCCGGAAGCAGAGATACACTTCCTCACGGACGGCAAGATTCGCTTTTACGCCATGGCATTTAAAACCTTTCCCGCGAAAATGTGCTGCCGCCTCGTGTACCTTCGCAGATGTTCCTACAATGGCCACTTCACAGCCGGCTTCCATAAGACCCTCTGCCATCCCATATCCCAGGCCTCTTGTCCCGCCTGTCACGATCGCCTTTTTCCCTTCAATATTAAATAATTCATTTCCCTTCATACATATACTGCAGGATTTATATCCTGCCCTCCTTTCTAAAATCCCTATTGTAATCGCTCATCACCGAGCAGCATCATGTCGCCCTGTTTACATACCATACTTAAAACAGGATGACCATTTTCTTCACTGCAGGTTCCGGATGGTCCATATAATAAAATACTTTATCTATTTCACTGAAGTTTATAAATGTAGTGGCAATTCCCTTTGTATCAAACTTCTTATTTTCCATACCAGAAATAGTCGGCTCAAATTTATAACATGACATTCTGGTTCCAATAATATCCAGCTCTCTCTGGTTGATCATGGCCTGTGTGATTTCTTCCGGTTTTGTACAGAATCCCAGGGGAACCACACGCCCTGCATTACAGATGATCCCCGGCTGCATGACCATAGTGAGAGATCCCGGAAAACAGGCTGAATCAAATGCGATGGTAACTCCATGGCCCCCTGTGATCCTCTGTACCGCTTCTGCCAGGTTTTCCTTCTCTGTATTGATCACATGGTCTGCACCGTATCCCCTGGCCCGTTCCAGGGAACTGTCGCTGATATCACAGCAGATGACGGTTTTACATCCTTTTGCCTTGCAGGTCTGCAGTATAATAGCTCCGATCGTACCCGTCCCAAGTATCAGGACTGTATCCTCAGGCACCACCCGGCCTCTTGCCGTACAATGTGCACCGATTGCGTAAGGCTCCACAAGCGCAGCATCCTCCCATGTCACGCTGTCAGCGATCCTGTAGACCTCCTTTGCAGGCGCTGTAAAATATTCCCTCCAGCCGCCGTCCATACCGGAGCCCCTGACCATTACCTTCTCACATACATTCTTTCTTCCAATCCTGCACTGATAGCACTCTTGGCAGGTATGGATCAGGTCCACGATCACATGGTCTCCCTCTTTTATATCTGCCACATTTTTTCCTGTTTTCACCACAATTCCTGCATTTTCATGACCCGGAATACGGGGATATGTGGAGCAGGGATTCGCACCGTGATAAATATGGTGGTCACTTCCGCATACACCTGCAGCTTTCATCTGGATCAGGACTTCATCATCACCGGGAACGGGAATAGGGACTTCACGCACTTCCACCTGATGAGGCTTTACTACAACTACTTCCTTCATGGTATTCTTCATTTTCTTTCCTTTCCGGGTAATCCCCTCTGCCCGGAAAAATACCCGGGCAGTATTTATCTTCACAAATTAAAGTCCAACCATATCACTCCTTCAGGAAACCAGGTTCGGCAGCAGTGTGGATAGGGCGGGAACATAGGCAAAAATAACAGCACACACCACTTCCACTGCCACAAAGGGAATCAGATTCTTTGCCACTTTACTGACCGGCTGCTCCGAGAATCCACATGCCACAAACATGGTGGTTCCAAAAGGCGGTGTAGCCTGTCCAAGTGCCAGCAGAAATACAAACAGCATACCAAAATGAACCGGGTCCACCCCAAATGCCACAGCGATAGGTGCCAGAATAGGACCGAGAATCAGGTTGGTGGCTCCTACTTCCAGAAACATACCGCAGATGAGAAGCAGAACAATGATCAGTGCCAGGAATACATATTTATTACTTGCCACTGCCATAAATGCATTGGTCACTGCAACCGGAATCTTATAATAAGTGATCAGATATCCGAACATCTGTGCCGTAACCACCAGAAACATAAGATTAGCGGTGCTTACAGCCGTTCCTTTCAATATCTCCCACACATCTTTTCCGCTGATTTCCCTGTAAATGGCAATACAAACCAGAAAACCATAGAACACGGCAACCACAGCCGACTCCGTGGGCGTAAAAATTCCCGCGTAAATGCCACCCAGAATAACGATTGGCATGATCAATGCCCAGATCGCATCTTTGAAGGAGAGCAAAAACCTCTTGAAAGAAAATCCGGCTTCTTTTGGAAAATTACATTTCTTAGCTTTGTAAAATGCATATACACAGAGCAGTATTCCGCATAATATCCCCGGCAGGACGCCCGCCATCAGAAGTTTTGCCACCGATACACCTGTAATATTACCATATATAACAAAGACTGTGGACGGCGGGATCACGATCCCCAGTGTTCCGCCGATTGCCTGTACGGCTGCCGCATAATCCTTCGGATATCCACGTTTTACCATTTCCGGATACATCAAACCGCCGATCGCCGCTGTTGTGGCAACAGATGAACCGGAAATTGCCGCAAAAAAGGTACATGCCACTATAGATACCAGGGAAATCCCCCCTGAGATCCACCCCACAAAGGAATCCGCAAAAGCCACCAGCCGTTTGGACAAGCCGCCTTTTGACATAATGTCCCCTGCCAGAAAGAAAGCCGGAAGTGCCAGCATAGAAAAGTTATCACACCCCGTAAAAATTTTCTGAGTGATCATGGCAAAAGATAACGCCGGGTCTAAAAATATAGCACAGATGCATGCCCCTCCCAAAGCCCAGGTGATAGGAAGGCCAAGAAGCATGAGAACGATAAGTACGACGATTAAAGCAACTGCGGAAGCTGACATCAGTGATTTCCCCCTTTCTTTTCTGTAGTTTTCATCATTATGGTTTCCTGCAGTTTAAAGATGACGGAAACCACTGCAAGCCCAAACCCAAGACATAAAATTCCATACATAACATTCATGGGAATCCTCATGGCCGGGCTCATCTGATACCCTCCGATGCGCAGCATACCAAAGGTGCTGTAAAAAAACACTGCAGATATGCCAAGCGCCAGAACCTGTCTTCCTATCTCAAAAGCCTTCTTCATCCTGCCCGGAAGAAAATTATCTATAATGTCTATGCGGACCATAAGGTTCTGGGAAATACCCATATTGATCCCCAGCAGAATCATTGCTACAAACAGATATCTGGATGCCTCCTCAGACCAGGGTATGCTGTAAAAAATCACATATCTGGTAAAGGTCTGCACCAGGATGATCACCATGATCGCCACCAGTATGACCGCAGTCAATGCATTCACAGCATTCTGCAGCCTGTTAAAAACCTGCTTTGCTTTCTCCATTTTCCTTCTCCTCCACTATTTTGCCGCTGCTATTTTGTCCAGAGTCTCTTTATAATCCGCACCGTAAGTATCCCTGACGCTCTGTGTCTCAGTGATCAGCTCTGTCTTGTCCGGGTAAGTCACTGCCATCCCCTGTTCCTCCAGTGTGGAAATAGCCTCCTTATCCATCTGTCTGCTCAGTTCACGCTCCGCCAGGTTGGCTTCCTCCATACATTCCGTAATGATCTGCCGATCCTCATCTGAAAGGGCATCCCATGTCTTTGGTGCCATCAGAACATACACGGTGGAGTACACATGCTCTGTGATCGCCATATATTTATTCACTTCCACCACGTTGTTTTTATCAATAACCGTGGCTGGATTTTCCTGCCCGTCAATGGCCCCCTGCTGCATAGCTGTGTAAGCTTCACTCCAAGCCATGGGTACCGGATCAGCTCCCAGGGCTTTCCATAGCTTCTGATGAATCTCATTTTCCATAACACGGATTCTAAGCCCTTTCACATCCCCCGCACTACCGATATCCCTCTTGGAATTTGTCAGATTGCGGAAGCCGGATTCCCAAATACCAAGACCCTTCAGTTCCACTTTTTCCAGTCTTTTGAGAAAATCCTGTCCAATCTCCCCCATAAATACCTTATCCGCATGCTCTGTTCCCTCAATCACATATGGTAGGTCAAAGGCCGCGATCTCAGGGATGAAATTTGCCAGCACACTTTGATTTACCACCGCCATGTCCAGGTTTCCAAGTTCACATGCCTCGATATTATCTCGCTCTGAACCAAGCTGTCCATTATGAAAAACAGAGATTTCAATTCTTCCCCCTGACTTTTCCCTGACATTTTCCGCAAAAGTCTCCATGGAGATTCCAATTGCCCCGTCCGCTGCTGATGTCTGCGCCATTCTAAGGCTCACCTTACCATTTTCGTCGTAAATATTGCTGTTTTTGCCGCATCCCGCCACAGCCAGCGCCAGTATTATTCCTGCCATGGACAATGCTGCCAGTCTTTTTACCTTCATGTTACCCTCCCTTTACGGTGTCTGAAGAGAACCGTCTCTCAATCTTGTCTGTGTCCATGTAGTGACTGTCTTCTCACATGGATATTTTGCTGCCTCCTTCTCATCCACATCCACGCCAAGTCCTGGTTTGTCATTGGCATATACATAGCCTTCGTAAAATTGTGGCAGTCCCGGAAATACATCCAGCAGGGCACCGTGGGGTCCCTTCAAATCCTGTATCACAAAATTAGGCGGTTCAATCCCGGACCATTCCTGCACCCCAAAATTAGGTGCTGCCAGATCAATATGAATGTTAGCCGCATGAGCCAGAGGAGACATATCCCCGGGTCCGTGCCACGCAGTGCGCACACCAAACTGTTCCGCAAAAATCTGGAGCTTTCTGGCCGGCGTGATCCCCCCAATCTGGCTGATATGTACACGAATGAAATCAATCAACTGTTCCGCAATGAGTTGTTTCCACTCTCTGGGATTATTGAAAAGCTCTCCCTGGGCAATGGGGATGCTGGTCTGCTCCCGCATATTTTTCAGCCAGTTTGTCTGCTCCAGGGGTACCGGGTCCTCCAGGAAAAACAAATCAAAGGGTTCCAGTTCTTTCGCCAGTTTGATGGCTTCCACAGGAGCGATCCGCTCATGTACATCATGTACCAATTCCATGTCATACCCGATTCTGTCACGGATTTCCCCAAAAAGCTTGACTGTGTCACGGACATATTGTCTGGAATCCAGATACATACCGTCATGCGCCCCCACAGGCGCTGTCTTAGGGGTCTGTCCGTAAGGGGTCCCGCCGTAGCCGCCGCACTGGCAGCGCAGATGTGTAATGCCCATCTCTTGAAATCTATGGATATTATCGCAGATTTCCTCAATATCTCTCCCGTCCACATGGCGGTAAACCGGTATCCCCTCTCTCATCCTGCCTCCAAATAGCTGATACAGCGGCATATCTGCCAACTTTCCTTTGATATCCCACAAGGCCATATCAATACCGGATATGGCGTTATTTTCAATCGGACCGTTTCTCCAATAACCATTTTGATGCATGAGCTGCCATAATTCCTCAATATTCTCAGCATCACGCCCCAGAAGAAGCGGTTTCAAATACTCCTCAATCAAATGTTTGACCGCCAAATGGCGGTATGCAAATGTGGCACATCCCAAACCGTACAACCCCGGCTGGTTTGTCTCCACCCTGACCACAACAAGGTTGATACCCTCCGGCGCCGTACATATGACCCGTATGTCCTGAATTTTAACTGACATCTTTCTCCTCCTAATACTTGTTACTCGTCATACAAGTTAGCGTATAAAAATCATGATCATCCCTGTCTGTTCCCCATATAACTGCCTGTTCCATGATCAAAACAGGCAGTAACTGTCCAACCTATCATATCTGCCGCTCTGAAATGCACAAGGTTTCCCATCCGGCAGAACTACTTACAGTTTTTTCATGGCAGCATCCAGATGTTCATACATAATATCATGGGCCGCATCCGCATCCCTGTTTTTGAACGCATCCAGAATCTGAGCGTGATAATGAATACCTGAATCGTAACCAAACAGTTCATTCATCTGTTCATGATTCTGCCTTGTCTCCTGAAAAACTTTGTGAAGACTTTTTTCCAGTAAAGGATTGCCGGTTGAACGGCAGATGACCTCATGGAACTTCAGGTCTGCGTTTACAAACTTTTCCCGGTTTCCCTGAAACATCTGCATCTGCTCCAGATATGTCTCCAGAGCGGTCATAATCTCAGGGGTAGACTTTTCCACCGCCAGTCTGCAGGCATCCGGTTCCAGTATCTTTCTGAATTCCAGCACTTTTTCAATATCCCTGCAGTCCTCCGATGTGATTTTGTTCTCAGTCTCATCCCAGTTTTCCACACGGCTGTTGATCAGATAGGTGCCTTTTCCATGCACACTTTCCAGAACACCCAGGCCAATCAGGTATTGCAGCGCGGTCCTGATGCTGGAACGGCTCACACCAAGTTCTTCTGTCATCTGATTCTCTGATGGTATCTTCTCCCCAACGGCCCAGTTTCCGGATTCAATATTCTTCTTCAGATAATCCACCACCTGGCTGGTTACATTGACACGTTTTATCTTCATATCTCTTCCCTTCGCCTCAACTTGTAGGACAAGTGATAAGTTCATTATAATCCTTTTTCCTTTTCTGTCAATATTATTCGGAGATAATTTTACCACAGCACCATGTTTTCGTAAATAATGGACAAAAGCAGCCGGCACGACTTAGTAAAATTGACGTAACCGCTCGGTGATCCGAACGGTTACAAACTGATTTTACTTCTCTTTACTTATGCAGCCGCAGTCTCCCGGATGCTCTCCTTCTTCAGCACTCTGTCTTCCTTCGGCACCCTCAGTGCACGTACCGCGTTTAAGATGGCAATGACAGATACGCCTACATCCGCAAATACGGCTGCCCACATGGATGCAATTCCAAGAGCTCCGAGAAGCAGCACAATGCCTTTGACTCCCAGGGCAAATATTATATTCTGGCGGACAATCCGCAGTGTTTTTCTTGAAATGCCTATGGCTGCCGCGATTTTTGACGGCTCATCTGTCATAATGACAATGTCCGCCGCTTCGATGGCCGCATCAGACCCCAGACCTCCCATGGCAATTCCGATGTCAGCCCTGGCAAGTACAGGGGCATCGTTGATTCCATCCCCAACAAAGGCCAGCCTGCCCTTTTCGCTTGTCTCTTCCAGCAGTCTCTCCATATGCTCCACTTTATCCGCAGGAAGCAGTTCTGTATAAGCCAAATCCAGCCCCAGTTTTTCTGCCACTTTTTCTCCCACAGCCTTCGCATCTCCGGTGAGCATAACGGTTTTCCGGACACCGGCTTTTTTCAGTTCCCTGACTGCAAACGCTGCATCCTCCTTGATCTCATCCTCAATCAGGACAGCTCCCCGGTATTTCCCATCTTCGGCAACATACACAACTGTACCGGCTTCGGTAACAGGCTGAAATGGTATGTTTTTTAATCTCATCAGCTTTGCGTTTCCAGCCAGTACCTTTTTCCCATCCAGAGAGACAGAGATACCGTGGCCCGCGATCTCCTGCACATCTGTTACCCCAAACCGCTCTGTGTCTTTTCCGTATGCTTTCACAATAGACCTGGAAATGGGATGGCTGGAGTCTTTTTCCGCACAGGCGGCCAGTTCCAGCAGTCTTTCACCGGAAATCCCCTGGGGATAACATCTAGTCACAGCAAAGGACCCTTTTGTAAGTGTTCCTGTTTTATCAAACACCACTGTCTCCGCTTTTGCAAGAGCTTCCAGATAATTACTTCCTTTAATCAGCACACCACATTTTGAAGCACCGCCGATTCCTCCGAAGAAACTCAGGGGGACAGAGATCACAAGGGCACACGGGCAGGAAATCACAAGGAATGTGAGCGCTCTGTGTATCCAGGGTGCAAATGCCTGCCCCATAAGTAAAGGAGGTAAAACAGCCAGC